>JADMIO011638375.1_pt1 | contig 31643 bp, 25 predicted proteins | sample 8958161 | NCBI WGS metagenome assembly JADMIO01 (sample SAMN16585339, study PRJNA669376) | soil metagenome | isolation source: Crop rotation soil | place: USA: Cullars Rotation, Alabama | collected 2011 | reverse complement strand
GACAACTTGTCCACGTGGAATTCTAAGCTTAGGATCCCAATGTGCTGGAAAGCGAGCCGCCGGCGGCCGCGGACAAGGACGGTAAGGACGCCAAGGACGCTAAGGACGCTAAGGCCGACCGCAAGGCCCCGAAGACGAACGCGCGCGCGGCGCGGGCGGTGGCCCCATGAGGCGGCGCCCCCTCACGACGCAGGAGCGGCTCGCGGCCATCGCCGTCGTCCTCCTGCTGTGGGTCGGCGGCGTGGGGGCGCGGCTCGTGCACCTGCAGGTCTACAGCCACGAGTGGCTCGAGGCGCGGGCCCTGCGCCAGCAGGAGCGCACGGTCGAGGTGTCGGCGACGCGCGGGCGGCTGCTCGACCGCCGCGGCCGCGAGCTCGCGCGCTCGGTCGAGGCGCGCTCGGTCTACGCCACGGTCTCCGAGGTCAAGGATCCGGCGGGCACGGCGCGACGGCTCGCGCGCCTGCTCGACGTGCCGGAGGCGACACTTCGCGACCGGCTGACGTCCGACCGCCAGTTCGTCTGCCTGAAGAGAAAGCTCGACGTCGAGACGGCCGAGGAGGTCGCGAAGCTCGGCATCGAGGGCGTCGAGTTCGTCACCGAGATGAAGCGCGTCTACCCGAAGGGGGAGCTCGCGTCGCACGTGATCGGCTTCTGCGGGGTCGACGGCGACGGGCTCGGCGGCGTCGAGAAGACGTACGACGAGCGCCTGCGCGGCCGCGACGGGCGGGCGATCCTCGCCGCCGACGCGCGGCGAAAGATCTTCGACGCGGCCGAGATCGAGCCGATCCCGGGCGACGACGTGCGCCTCACGATCGACGAGGTCGCGCAGTACCGCGTCGAGCAGGAGCTCCGTCGCGGCGTGCGCGAGACGGGCGCGAACTGGGGCATCGCGATCGTCGTCAGGCCGCAGACGGGCGAGATCGTCGCGCTCGCGAACTACCCGACGTACGACGCGAACGCGTTCGGCGCCGCGGCCGACGAAGTGCGCCGCAACCGCGCGGTCGAGGCCGTCTTCGAGCCCGGGTCGGTCTTCAAGATCGTCCCGTTCTCGGGCTGCATCGAGGAGGGGCTCGTCACCCCGACGACGATGATCGACTGCCAGTACGGCTCGATCGAGGTCGCGGGCCGCGTCGTCCACGACGAGCCCTACGGCACGCTCAAGGCGGCCGACGCGCTCGCTTACAGCTCGAACGTCGCCGCCATCAAGATGGGGATGCGGCTCGGCAACGAGCGCCTCTACCGCTACATCCGCGGCTACGGCTTCGGCCAGCGCACGGGCGTCGAGGTGCCGGGCGAATCGGCGGGGCTCGTCGAGCCGGTCGAGCGGTGGCAGCCGACGACGATCGGGTCGGTGCCGATGGGCCACGAGGTGGGCGTGACCGCGCTCCAGGAGGTCGCGGCGATGGCGGCGCTCGCCAACGGCGGCGTGTGGGTGCGGCCGCACCTCGTCGACGGCGTCGTCTCGGCGTCCGGCGACGTCGTCTCTCGCGAGGAGCCCGAGACGCGGCGCGTCGTCAGCCGGCGCACGGCCGAGGCGATGACGGGGATGCTCGAGGGCGTCGTCCTCAAGGGCACGGCGAAGCACGCGAACCTCGAGGCCCTCAACGCGGCGGGCAAGACCGGGACGGCGCAGAAGATCGACCCGCGCACGAAGCGCTACTCGCACACGAAGTACACGGCCTCCTTCTGCGGCTACGCGCCGGCCGAGGCGCCCGAGCTCGCGTGCATCGTCGTGCTCGACGAGCCGCAGCGCGGCGGGCACACGGGCGGCGCGACGGCGGCGCCGATCTTCGGCCGCATCCTCGAGGACCTCTTCTCGGACGACGTCGTCTCGGACCCCGCGCCGAAGCCCGACGAGATCGCGTCCTCGCCCTCGCCCTCGCCGCGCGGCACCGAGCTCGCGATCTCCGCGCCGGTCGCGCCGGCGCCCGCCCCGGAGGCCGAGATCCCCGAGGTCACCGTCGTCGAGGCGAGCGCGCCGGCCGGCGGCATCGTGGTGCCCGACCTCGGCGGGCGCGGCCTGCGCGCCGCCGTGCGGCTCGGCAGCGAGTCGGGCCTCGTCGTCGAGGCGAGGGGCTCCGGCCTCGTCTGCAAACAGTCCCCGCAGCCCGGCGCGGTCGTCGCGCCCGGCACGGTCTTGACCGTCGAACTGCGGCGGTAGGTTCTTTCGAGTTTCACTTACTGCGCGGGTGGCGGAGCGGTCCCGTGTTCGCTCACGTCCGTAACCCCGAAGCTGAGGGGCCGCTTCCGACCCGCGCAGTCGATCTTGAACAGTGGTCAGTGGTCAGTGGCCAGTGGTCAGTGAGGGATTCTTCACTGACCACTGACCACTGACCACTGGCCACCGAGGTAGGTATGACCAAGACAGTCGCAGAGATCGCCGAGGAGCTGCGGGCCGAGGCTTCGGGGCCGCTCGACCGGGTGGTGACGGACGTGACGCACGACTCGCGCACGGTCGCGCCGGGGACGCTGTTCGTGGCGATCACCGGGCTCAAGCACGACGGGAACACGTTCGCCGAGGACGCGGCGGCAGCGGGGGCGGCCGGCGTCATCTCGGAGCGGCCGCGCCCCGGGGGGTTCGACGGCGCGTGGCTGCGCGTCGACGACGCTCGCCGCACGCTCGCCCGCGCCGCCGCGGTCGTCTTCGGGCGGCCGTCGGAGTGGCTGCGGCTCGTGGGCGTGACGGGCACGAACGGCAAGACGACGACGGCCTATCTCGTCGACCGCATCATCCGCGAGGAGGAGGGGACCTCGGCGCTCATCGGCACCGTGGCGAACACGGTCGGCCGCCGCACGGTGAAGGCCCAGCGCACGACGCCGGAGGCCGCCGACGTCCAGCGCCTCCTTCGCGAGGCCATTAACGAGGGCTGCTACTCGGCCGTGATGGAGGCGACCTCGATCGCGATCGAGCTCGGCCGCGTCGACGGCCTGAGGTTCGAGGTCGCGGTCTTCACGAACCTCACCCAGGACCACCTCGACCTGCACGGCACGATGGAGGCCTACTTCGCCGCCAAGCGCAAGCTGTTCGAAGGCGCGGTCGGCCCGCGCCCGCGGTGGGCCGTCGTCAACACCGACGACGAGTACGGCCGCCGGCTCGCCGACGAGTTCGACGGGCCGATCCTGCGCTTCGGCCGCGACCGCGCCGCCGACGTCCGCGCCGAGCGGTGGGAGCTCTCGCTCGACGGCCTGAGGCTCGACCTCTCGACGCCGATCGGCGCGATGGAGATCCGCTCGCCGCTCGTCGGCCGTCCGTACGTCTACAACATCATGGCGGCGACGGGCGCGGCGCTCGCGCTCGGCTTCTCGACGGCGACGATCGCGAAGGCGCTCGCCGACTGCGCCGGGGCGCCGGGGCGCTTCGAGCGGGTCGCGAACACGGGCGGCTTCGCCGTCGTCGTCGACTACGCCCACACGGACGACGCCGTCCGGAAGGTGCTCGAGACGGCGCGGGAGGTCACGCGCGGCCGCGTCATCACGGTCTTCGGGTGCGGCGGCGACCGCGACCGCACGAAGCGCGCCCCGATGGGGCTCGCCGCCGGGTCCGGCAGCGAGATCGCGATCCTGACGTCCGACAACCCGCGCTCCGAGGACCCGATGCAGATCATCGCGGACGCCGAGGTCGGCCTCCGCTCGGCCGGCAACCCGTACCTGATCGTCCCGGACCGCCGCGAGGCGATCCACCGGGCGGTCGCCGAGGCGCGCCCGGGCGACGTCGTCGTCATCGCGGGCAAGGGGCACGAGGACTACCAGATCTTCGCGGACCGCACGATCCACTTCGACGACCGCGAGGCGGCGCGCGAGGCCCTCGAGGCGCGCGGGCTCGGGGTCGGAGCACTTCGATGAACGTGGCGGAAGCGGCGAGCCGCCTCGGGGCCGGGTGGCCCGCCGAGGCGATCGCGCCGATCGACATCACGGGGTACAGCATCGACTCGCGCACGGCGCGCGAGGGCGACCTCTTTTTCGCGATCCGCGGCGAGCGGTTCGACGGGCACGAGTTCGTCGGGGCCGCGCTCGCGCGCGGCGCGGTCGCCTCGGTCGTCGAGCGCCCCGTCGCCGACGTCGCCGACGAGCGGCTCCTGCGCGTCGACGACTCGCTCGAGGCGCTCCAGCGGCTCGCCCACCGCGTGATCGTCGAGTGGGGCGGGCCGGTCGTCGGCGTGACGGGGAGCGCCGGCAAGACGACGACGAAGGATCTCACGGCGCGCGTGCTCTCGGCCGCGGGGCCGACGCACAAGTCGGTCGGAAACCTCAACAACGCCTACGGCCTCCCGAAGTCGGTCCTCGAGATGGTCTCCGGCGGCCGCTCGGCGTCGGACTACGAGTACTGCGTGCTCGAGATGGGGATGAGCACGCCCGGCGAGATCCGCCGCCTCGCCGAGCTCGCCCCGCCGCGCGCCGCGGTCGTGACGATCGTCGCGCCCGTCCACACCGAGTTCTTCGAGGACGGGGTCGAGGGCGTCGCCCGCGCGAAGGCCGAGCTCGTCGAGGGGCTTCTCTCCGGCGGCGTGGCGGTCCTCAACGCGGACGACGAGCGCGTGGCCCGAATGGCGAGCCTGCGGCGGGACGTCGACGTCGTGCGCTACGGCTTCGGGCCGGACGCGGAGGTGACGGCGCGCGACCTCGAGAGCGAGGGTATCGGCGGGTCTCGCTTCCGGCTCGTGACGCCGGAGGGGGAGGCCGACGTGCGGCTGCCGCTCGTCGGCCGGCACAACGTTTCGAATGCGCTCGCGGCCGCGGGGGCTGGTCGCGGGCTGGGGCTCGGCGTCGACGAGATAGCGACGGCACTCTCGCACGCCGAGCCCTCGAATATGCGCGGGCAGGTCGTCCGGCTCGCGAACGGGGCGACGGTGCTCGACGATTCCTACAACTCGAGCCCGCGCGCCTTCGAGGCGATGGTCGCGGCGCTCGCGGGGATCGACGAGGCGAGGCGCCGCATCGTCGTGGCCGGCGAGATGCTCGAGCTCGGCCGCGAGTCCGAGCGGATGCACCGCGAGGCGGGGGGCGCGGCCGCGCGCGCCGGCGTCGACCTCCTGGTGGGCGTGCGAGGGGATGCGCGCGCCCTGGTGGAGGCGGCGCGCGACGCGGGCATGGGCGACTCGGCGACGTACGTCGAATCGCCCGAGGCGGCGGCGGACCTCCTCGTGGCCGAGCTCCGCGAGGGGGACGTCGTGCTCGTCAAGGGCTCGCGCGGGGTGGCGACCGACCGCGTCGTCACGAGGCTGGTGGAGGCTTTCGGCGCCGGAGGTGCGGGCTGAGTGTTCTATTACCTCCAGTACCTCCAGGGTTATCACGAGACACTGTCGTGGCTACGCGTTTTCGACTACATCACCTTCCGGACGGCCCAGGCGACGCTCACGGCGCTGCTCATCAGCCTGTTCTTCGGCGGCCGGCTGATCCGCACGCTCCAGCAGTTCCAGATCGGCCAGCAGATCCGCGAGGAGGGGCCGCGCTCGCACCAGGCGAAGCGCGGGACGCCGACGATGGGCGGCGTGCTCATCATCATGTCGGTCGTCACGGCGACGCTCTGCTGGTCGAACCTCGGCAACCCCTACGTCTGGATCGTGACGTTCGCGATCCTCGGCTTCGGCGCGATCGGGTTCGCCGACGACTACATGAAGGTCGCCCGCAAGCACAACCTCGGGCTCACGGGGCGGCAGAAGCTCGTCCTGCAGTTCTCCGTGTCTCTCCTGATCGGGATCGCGCTCTTCTCGCTCACGTCGTACACGACGAAGCTGCAGCTCCCGTTCATCCCGGTCGACCTGTTCAGCCCGCTGCAGCTGATCCCGATCTACGTCGCGTTCCTGATGCTCGTGATCGTCTTCAGCTCGAACGCGGTGAACCTGACGGACGGGCTCGACGGCCTCGCGATCTCGGTGACGTTCATCACGGCGGCGTCGCTCACGGGCTTCACCTACGTGACGAGCCACGACCAGTTCTCGCACTACCTCGGCCTGGCGCACAACCCGCAGGTCGGGGAGCTGACGGTCTTCTGCGGGGCGCTCGCGGGGGCGTCGCTCGGGTTCCTGTGGTTCAACGCGCCGCCGGCCGAGGTCTTCATGGGGGACGTGGGGTCGCTCGCGATCGGGGGGGCGATCGGCACGGTCGCCGTGATCATCAAGCAGGAGTTCACGCTCCCGCTGATCGGGGGCGTGTTCGTCCTCGAGGCCCTCTCCGTGATGATCCAGGTCACGACGTTTCGGCTCTTCAACAAACGTCTTTTCAAGATGGCGCCCATCCATCACCACTTCGAGCTCATCGGGTGGCGCGAGTCCAAGATCGTCTTCAGGTTCATGATCGTCGCGATCATCTTCGCGCTGCTCAGCTTGACGACGCTCAAGCTGCGGTGAACGGCCCTATGTCCGACGGCCTCGACAACCGGAACGTCCTCGTCGTCGGCCTCGCGAAGAGCGGGGCGGCGGCGGCGCGCTTCGCCGCGTCGCGAGGGGCGCGCGTGACGGTCAACGACGCGCGCGAGGCGGAGCGGCTCGGCGGCGAGGCCGAGGCGCTCGCGGCCGAGGGCGTGCGCGTCGAGGCGGGCGGCCACCCGGAGGAGCTGTTCCGGTCGTCCGACCTCGTCGTCGTGAGCCCGGGCGTCCCGGCGAACCTCCCGGCGCTCGAGGCGGCGCGCGCGGCGGGCGTCCCCGTCGTCAGCGAGGTCGAGCTCGCCTCGAGGTACCTGCGCGGGCGGATCGTCGGCATCACCGGCTCGAACGGCAAGACGACGACGACGACGCTCACGGGCGAGCTGCTGCGCGACGCGGGCTTCGAGGTGACGGTCGCGGGAAACATCGGGACGCCGCTCGTCTCGCTCGTCGACGTCTCGACCGACGACATGTGGCACGTCGTCGAGCTCTCGAGCTTTCAGCTCGAGCTCGTCGAGCGGATGCGCGTGCACCGGGCCGTGCTCCTCAACATCACGCCCGACCACCTCGACCGCCACGGCACGCTCGAGGCGTACGCGGCGGCGAAGGGCCGCATCTTCGAGAACCAGGAGCCCGAGGACCTGGCCGTGCTCAACGCCGACGACCCGCTCGTCGCGGAGTTCGCCGACGCGACGAGCGCGCGGGTGACCTTCTTCAGCCGCGCCGGGGAGCTCGGCGCGGGCGTCTGCCGGGTCGGCGACAAGCTCGTGTGGAGCGCCGCGGGCGGCGTCCGCGAGGAGCTCGTCGACGTCGGCGAGATCCCGCTCTTCGGCGAGCACAACCTCGAGAACGTGTGCGCGGCGCTCGCGGTCGGCCGCGACCTCGGCGTGCCGGTCGAGCGGATGCGCGAGACGATCCGCGGCTTCCGCGGCGTCGAGCACCGGCTCGAGCGCGTCGCGGAGGTCGGCGGCGTCGCGTTCTTCAACGACTCGAAGGCGACCAACACGGACGCGGCGATCAAGGCGATCGAGGCGTTCGACGGCCGCCCCGGGATGACGGTGCTCGTGCTCGGCGGGCGCGGGAAGGGGCAGGACTTCTCGGTCCTGGCCGCGCCCGCGCGCGGGCGCGTGCGCCACGCCGTCCTCATCGGCGAGGCGGCTGGCGAGATCGAGGCGGCGCTGTCGGGCGCCGCCCCCGTCTCGCGCGCCGGCTCGATGGCCGAAGCCGTCCGCCTCGCGCGCGAGGCGGCCCTTCCCGGCGACCGGGTGGTCCTGGCGCCGGCGTGCTCGAGCTTCGACATGTTCGACGACTTCGAACATCGGGGAACGATCTTTCGACGGGAGGTGGAGGCCCTCGCCCGCGCGGGGGCATGACGACCGGGACCGGAGTCCCGAAGCCAGAGGCCAGTTCCAACTGAATAGCTCACGTGCCGGCTCACGCTCACGCTCACGCTCTCCTCGCTCACGCACCTGCTCGGGCCGCACACGGGACGCAGACGGCGACGCGCATAACGTTTAAGGACTCCATCGGGTGGGGACCGTTTGGCGGACGTCGTAGGCGAACCGGAAGGCGGCCGCACACGCAGCGCTCACGCTCACGCTCACGCTCACGCTCGCGCACCACGCTCACGCTCACGCTCAGGCCTCTGGCTTCGGGAGTCCGGTCCCGGAAGCAGGGGCCAGGGGTCGGGGGTCAGGGGTCAGGGAGAAAACCTGATCCCGGCACTGACCCCTGACCCCCGACCCCCGACCCCTTTTACGGCTATGGTAAGAACCGGCGTCTCCGACAAACTACTGTTCGCCACGGTCATCGGCCTCGTGCTGTTCGGGCTCGTCATGGTCCACAGCGCGTCGGCGGTGGTCGCGATGGACCAGCAGGGGACGCCGTACTACTTCGTGCAGCGGCAGGCGATGTGGGCGGGGCTCGGACTCGTCGGCATGTGCGTCGCGATGCAGATCGACTACAGGCTCTACAACAGGCGGTGGGTCGTCTACGGCTCGCTCGCCGCCGTCGTGGTGGCGCTCGTCGCGGTCTTCGCCTTCCCGGCGGTCAACGGCGCGCACCGGTGGATCAAGTTCGGCGGCTTCCAGGCGCAGCCGTCCGAGATCGCGAAGCTCGTCGCCGTGCTCTTCATGGCGCACTGGCTCGACGCCGAGCAGTCGGACCGGGCGCGGTTCTGGCGCGTGCTCGCGCCGTGCGCGGCCGTCGCGGCCCTGCTCGCCGGGCTCGTCGTCGCCGAGCCCGACCTCGGGACGGCGCTCGGCATCGGGACGGCGCTCGTCGTGACGCTCTTCGCCGCGGGGGTGCCGCTCAAGCAGATCGTGCTCCTGCCGACCGCCGCGGCGCCGTTCGTCCTCGCGCTCCTCGTCTTCGTCCCGTTCCGGATGAAGCGGCTCGGCGCGTTCCTCGACCCGTGGGCGGACCCGACCGGCTCGGGCTACCACGTCATCCAGTCGCTGCTCGCGGTCGGGTCGGGGGGCGTGTGGGGCCTCGGGCTCTCCCAGGGGCGGCAGAAGCTCTTCTACCTGCCCGAGCCGCACACGGACTTCATCTTCGCCGTCATCGGCGAGGAGCTCGGACTCCTCGGCGCGCTCGCCGTCGTCGGAGTCTTCGTCGTCCTCGGCTGGCGCGGCCTCCGCGCGGCGGGGCGCGCGCCCGACGACTTCGGCGCCTTCCTCGCCACGGGGCTCACGGCGATGGTCGTGTGCCAGGCGCTCTTCAACGTGTCGGTCGCGCTCGCGCTCGTGCCGACCAAGGGGATCCCGCTCCCGTTCGTCAGCTACGGGGGCTCGTCGCTGTGCATTAGCATGACGGCGATGGGGGTGTTGCTGAACATTTCGCAAGGGAAATAGCGGTCGGGGGCCGGTGGTCAGTGAAGGAATGAAGATGCTCATCGCTGCAGGCGGAACAGGCGGACACATCTTCCCGGGCGTCGCGGTGGCGCGCGAGTTCCTCGCGCGCGACGCGGCGAACGAGGTCGTGTTCGTCGGGACCGCGCGAGGGCTCGAGACGACGATCGTCCCGCGCGAGGGGTTCCCGCTCGAGCTGATCGAGGCCGGGGCGCTCAAGAGCGTGTCGCTCGGGCGGCGGCTCGCGAGCCTCGCCCGCCTGCCGAAGGGCTTCCTCGACGCGCTCCGGATCCTCAGGAAGCACCGGCCGTCGGTCGTCGTCGGGGTGGGCGGGTACGCGTCGGGGCCGATCCTGCTCGTCGCGGCGCTCCTCCGCTACCCGACGCTCGTCATCGAGCCGAACGCGATGCCGGGATTCACGAACCGGGTGCTCGCGCGCTTCGTCGGCGCCGCGGCCGTGACCTTCGAGGAGTCACTCGCGTGGTTCGGCCGGCGCGGGGTCGTGACGGGGAACCCGGTGCGGTCGGACTTCGCGGGCCTGCCGGCCAAGGAGCGCGAGGCGACGCTGCGCCTGCTCGTCTTCGGCGGGAGCCAGGGCTCGCGCGCGCTCAACACCGCGGTGACGGCGGCGCTCCCGCTCCTGCGCGACGCGGTCCTCGAGGGCCGGCTCGCGATCACGCACCAGACCGGCCCGCGCGAGCTCGACGCGGTGCGCGCCGCGTACGCCGAGGCGGGCGTCGAGGCCGACGTGCGGCCGTTCATCGAGCGGATGGTCGACGAGTTCCGGCGCGCGGACGTCCTCCTGTGCCGCGCGGGGGCGACGACCGCGGCCGAGGTGGCCGTCGCCGGCAAGGCGGCGATCTTCGTGCCGTTTCCCCAGGCCGCCGACGACCATCAGCGGAGGAACGCCGAGGCGTTCGTCCGCGCCGGGGCGGGGCGGATGGTCCTCGAGCGCGAGCTCACGGGCGAGCGCGTCGCGGCCGAGGTGCTCGGGCTCGTCGACGATCCGGCCGCGGTCGGGCGCATGGAGGCGGCCAGCCGCGGCCTCGCGCGCGGCGACGCGGCCGAGCGGGCGGTCGACCTGGCCCTCGGCCTCGCGCGCGGGTAGAATCCGCGGTTTCGGTCTTTCGATCTTTGGGAAAGGAACTGATCTTTGCACGGTGCGTCGCACTCGTTACAGGGTGCGAATCGGGCTTCAGAGGCAGCTTGCTTGTAACAGATGCTAACCCGTAGCCTGCGGCTTTTGACCCCGGGTTTGTGCCCTGTAACGCGTGGGACGCACCGCGAAGAAGTGGTCAGTGATCAGCGGCCAGTGGCCAGATCGCTCGGGAACCTCGAGCGACTCCGGCAAATTCTCCACTGACCACTGACCACTGACCACTGACCACTGACCACTGCTTTATGTTCAGGGACGTCCACAGAATTCACATGGTCGGCATCGGCGGCATCGGCATGTCCGGGATCGCCGAGATCCTGCTGCACCTCGGCAGCGGGATCCAGGTCACCGGCTCGGACGCGAAGCTCTCGGGCATCACCGAGCGGCTCGCGTCGCTCGGCGCCGAGATCCTCGAGGGCCACTGCGCCGTCAACGTCGAGGGCGCGGACCTCGTCGTGACGAGCTCGGCCGTTCGCAAGGACAACCCCGAGGTCGTCGCCGCGCGCCACCTCCAGATCCCCATCATCCCGCGGGCCGAGATGCTCGCCGAGCTCATGCGGCTCTACCGCTACGGCATCGCCATCGCCGGCTCGCACGGCAAGACCACGACCACCTCCATGGTCGCGACCGTCATGGACCAGGCCGGGCTCGACCCGACCGTCGTCGTCGGCGGCAAGCTCGCCTCGCTCGGCTCGAACGCGAGGTTCGGGCACGGCGAGTACATGGTCGTCGAGGCCGACGAGTCCGACGGCTCGCTCGTCATCCTCCAGCCGACGATCGCCGTACTCACGAACGCCGACGCCGAGCACCTCGACCACTTCGCCGGCATCGAGGACATCTGCCGGTGCTTCGGCGAGTTCATCAACAAGGTGCCCTTCTACGGCACGGTCGTCCTCTGCCTCGACGACGCGAACGTCCAGATGATGATCCCGCGCACGAAGCGGCGCGCGATCACGTACGGGTTCGTCCCCCAGGCCGACGTCGTCGCGCGGGACGTGCGCTACGAGCGGGACCGCTTCGGCTCGGAGTTCACGGTCGTCCACCGCGGCGAGGAGCTCGGCGTGATGCGGCTCTCGGTCCCCGGGCGCCACAACGTCCTCAACGCGCTCGCCGCGACCGCCGTCGGGCTCGACCTCAAGATCGAGTTCGCGAAGATCGTCGAGGCGCTCGCGACCTTCCGCGGCGCGGACCGCCGCTTCCAGATCAAGGGTGAGCGCGGCGGCGTCCTCGTCGTCGACGACTACGGCCACCACCCGACCGAGATCCAGGCGACGCTCGAGGCCGCGGCGTCGAGCGGCCGGCGCGTCGTCGTGATGTTCCAGCCGCACCGGTATTCGCGGACGCAGCACCTGCTCGACGACTTCGGCCGAGCCTTCTACTCGGCCGAGGTGGTGCTCGTCACCGACATCTACGCCGCGAGCGAGGACCCGATCCCGGGGATCTCGGGCGAGCGGCTGGCCGAGTCGATCGAGCGGCACGGCCACCGGCGCGTCGAATACACCGGCTCGGTCGAGCGGACGACCGCGCGGGCGCTCGAGATCGCGCGCCCGGGCGACCTGCTGCTCACGCTCGGGGCCGGCAACGTCCACCGCGCGGGCGACGAGCTCCTGAAGGGGCTGGAGGAGAGAGGCCGATGACGGAACGGCAGCAGAACGTGACGCCGCGGCCGCGCCGCGCCCCCGCCCGCGCCGTGTCGCGCTCGGCCCCGACGCCGCGCCGCGCGCGCGACGTCGGGCGGTGGGTGCGGCGGGGGCTCGTCGCGGCGCTCGTCGCGCTGCCGCTCGCCGGCTACTACGTCGCGGCCGGCTCGGAAGTCTTCGCGCTCAAGCACGTCGAGGTGGTCGGGGCGACGCGGACCCCGGCCGAGCGGATCGAGCAGGCGGTGCGCGCCGCGGCCGGGCCGCGCCTCCTCTCGGCCGACCTCGACGAGGTCCGTAAGGCCGTAGAGTCCGAGCGCGCCGTGCAGTCGGTCTCGGTCGTCCGCGTGCTTCCCGACACGATCCGCGTCCGCCTCGAGGAGCGCGAGCCGGCGGTCGTCGTGCGGCTCTCGTCGGGCAAGCTCGCGTGGGTCGACCTCAAGGGCCACGTCGTGGCGGACTTCCAGCCGAAGGGCGAGAACCTGCCGCCGCCGCTCGCCGGCTTCGACGACCAGAACCCGTCGGACCGGACCTCGGCCGACAACCGCGACCGCGTGGCGACCTACGTCGCGGTGCGCGACGCGCTCTCGCAGGACAAGCTGTGGGACTGGCTCGACGAGGTCAACGTCCGCTACCTCAAGAACGTCCAGGTGCGCCTCGTCGAGAGCGGCATCGTCGTGCAGCTTGGCGGCGAGCAGTACCGCGAGCGGCTGACGAAGGCGATTCTGCTCATCGACGCGGCGAAGCGGGGCGACGTGGAGGCCCTCGCGGCGATGGGCCTCAAGCAGGAGACGGTCGAGCAGCTCGTCGCGTCGCCCGACGCGATCGGCCAGCTCGACCCGACGCGCCCCGGCTCCCAGATGGGGATCATCTTCCTGAAGTCTGGCTCGCACGAAGCCAAGAGGAACTGAACTATGGCGAGAAACGACCCGCATATCGTCGGACTCGACCTCGGCACGACCGAGGTGCGCGCGATCATCGGCGAGGTGGTCGGCGAGGGCCGCCTCGAAGTCGTGGGCATCGGGCGCGCCGACTCGCGCGGCGTCCGCAAGGGCGTCGTCGTGAACCTCGAGGCGACGACCGACGCCGTGCGGCGTGCGATCGAGGAGGCCGAGCTGATGTCCGGCGTCCAGATCGACTCGGCCTACGTCGGCATCGCGGGCGCCCAGGTGAAGGGGCACAACAGCCGCGGCGTCATCGCGGTCTCGCGGCGCAACCGCGAGATCGGGCGCGCGGACGTCGACCGCGTCATCGAGCAGGCGCGCTCGATCGCGCTCGCCGCCGACCGCGAGATCATCGACGTCATCCCCCAGGAGTTCACCGTCGACGGCCAGGACGGCATCATCAACCCGCTCGGCTTCCTCGGGATGCGGCTCGAGGCGGCGGTGCACCTCGTGAGCTCGCCGATCACGGCGCGCCAGAACGTCATCACCTCCGTCAACCGCGGCGGGATCCTCGTGCTCGACACGGTGCTCGAGCACTGGGCGTCGGCCGAGGCCGTGCTCACCGAGGACGAGAAGGAGTTCGGTACGGCGCTCGTCGACATCGGCGGGGAGACGACGAACCTCGCGATCTATCACCGCGGCGCGGTCCAGCACACGGCCGTGCTTCCGATCGGCGGCAGCCACTTCACGAGCGACATCGCGGTCGGCCTCCGCACGCCGATCCCCGAGGCCGAGCGGATCAAGCGCGCGTTCGGGTGCGCGATCTCGACCCTCATGGACGACCACGAGCGCTCGACGGCGGTCGAGGTGCCGAGCGTCGGCGGGAGGCCGCCGCGCATGCTCTCGCGCCAGGTGCTCTGCGAGATCCTGCAGCCGCGCGCCGAGGAGATCTTCTCGCACGTCTACGAGGAGATCGAGCGCAACGGCTTCGACCGCCAGCTCTCGAGCGGCGTCGTCATCGTCGGGGGCGGGGCGCTCATGGACGGGACGATCGAGATCGCCGAGCACGTGCTCGACCTGCCGGCGCGCTGCGGGACCCCGCGGGGCATCGGGGGGCTCTCGGGCGAGATCGCGAGCCCGACGTTCGCGACCGCCGCGGGGCTCCTTCTCTACGGCTACCGCAAGCAGGTCGGCGCGGGCGTGGTCTACTCGGACTCCGAGTTGGAGGAGAGCAGAATGGGCCGTCTCCGGAGCGCCGTGAAGAAGATGTTTCGATAGCAAACTGTGGAAAACTTTGGGAAAAAAACTGTGCTTTTGCGATCACAAAGACATTGTGGAAGATCATGCGCTGTGCTACTATGCGAGGTACCTTGGTGGGGGGCACGCACAATATCTAGTATCAGCGTCCCGATCTTCCTGGTAGCTTACGTCGACACGGTTGGCTGCTTTTAGGGTATGCCTCTGAAAGCAAAGGTCGATTCGTATTGAGTGGGCGAGCGGGAGGAGGCGAAGAGAAAATGGCAGCGGACGGGAGCGACATGGATAGCGGAATCAGGTTCAGACTCGAAGACACCCCTTCGATCAACGGCGCGAACATCAAGGTCATCGGAATCGGCGGAGGTGGGGGGAACGCCGTCAACCGAATGATCGAGGCCGGCATCGAGGGAGTCCAGTTCCTGGTTGCCAATACCGACCTACAGGCGCTCAAGCGCTCGGAGGCTCCGATCAAGCTCCAGATCGGGGACAAGCTCACCAAGGGACTCGGCGCGGGCGGCAACCCGACGGTCGGCCGCGACTCGGCGCTCGAGGACACGGAGAAGATCATCGAGGTCCTCGAGGGCGCCGACATGGTGTTCATCACGACGGGCCTCGGCGGCGGCACGGGCACGGGCGCCGCGCCCATCGTCGCGTCGCTCGCGACCGAGCTCGGAGCGCTCACCGTTGCGGTCGTCACCAAGCCCTTTCCGTTCGAGGGCCGTAAGCGCATGCGACAGTCCGAGGAAGGGCTGCTCGAGCTGCGCGGCTGCGTCGACACGGTCATCACGATCCCGAACGAGCGCCTGCTGAGCGCGGTCGACAAGAACACGCCGCTCGCGGACGCGTTCCGCGCGGCCGACGACGTGCTGCGCCAGGCGGTGCAGGGCATCTCGGACCTGATCACCGTCCCGGGGCTCATCAACCTCGACTTCGCCGACGTGAAGTCGATCATGCACGGCATGGGCGTCGCGCTCATGGGCACGGGCCGCGCGGCGGGAGAGAACCGCGCGCTCGAGTCGACCCAGCGCGCGATCTCGAGCCCGCTGCTCGAGGAGGCGTCGATCCAGGGCGCGAAGGGGCTGCTCGTCAACGTGACGGGCGGCAGCGACCTGACGCTCTTCGAAGTCAACGAGGCGCTCTCGATCATCCACGAGGCGGCCGACGACGAGGCGAACATCATCTTCGGCGCGGTGCTCGACGAGCGCATGCAGACCGAGATGAAGATCACGGTCATCGCGACGGGGTTCGACAAGGCGGCCGAGTTCGCCGGCGACCAGACGACGGCCGCGCGCTTGCGCCCGGCGGTCAACGGCGGCGCGCCGCCGGTCCCGGGCGCCCCGACCCGCGACGTCGTGACCGGCCCGCTCGGCAACGAGCCGCCGAGCCGCAACGACCTCAACGTACCGACTTTTCTCCGCAAGAAGGCGGATTAACCGAGACCGATCGCTGCTGCTACCTCCTTCTACGACGGCCGTCACTGCGAAGTGACGGCCGCTTTTTCTTCGGTGGCCGGTGGCCGGTGGCCGGCGGCCGGTGAAGGATGCTCGGCAGATGCTTCTCGCACTGACCACTGACCACTGGCCACTGGCCATTTTCCATTTCGTCGTCACGGCCCTGCTCGTCGTCGTCCTGTTGACCGTTCTCGGGAATCTCGTCTATCTGTGGCGCGTGGGTCGCGCGGTTTTCCACAAGCCCGCTGTGGAAAACTCGGAAGGCGCGTCGCTCGTGTCGGTGCTCGTCCCGGCGCGCGACGAGGAGGCGCGGATCGGCGCGTGCCTCGAGGCGCTCGCGCGGCAAGACTACCGGGCGCTCGAGGTGCTCGTGCTCGACGACTGCTCGAGCGACCGGACGGCCGAGGTCGCGCGCTCGTTCGAGGGGCGCGTTCGGGGGCTGCGCGTCGTCGCGGGCGAGCCGCTCGCGCCCGGGTGGGTCGGCAAGCCGCACGCGTGCGCGCGGCTCGCGCGCGAGGCGCGCGGCGAGTGGCTGCTCTTCACGGACGCCGACGTCGAGCTCGCGCCCTCGGGCGTCGCGCGCGGTCTCGCGCTCGCGCGCGCGACGCGGGCCGACCTGCTCACGGCGCTCCCGGCGCAGCGCACCGGGTCGTTCGCCGAGGCGCTCGCGATCCCCCTCCTCTACTTCGTCGTCGCGGGGTTCCTCCCCATGTTCGCGATCCCGTTCGTGCGGTGGCCGCGGCTCGCGGCGGCGAGCGGGCAGTTCATGCTCTTCCGGCGCGAGGCGTACGAGCGGGCGGGCGGGCACGAAGCCGTGCGCGGCGAGATCGTCGAGGACGTCGCGCTCGCGGTCGCGGTGCGGCGCGCGGGGCTGCGGCTCGTGATCGCGAACGGGCGCGAGCTCGCGGGCTGCCGCATGTACACGTCGTGGTTCGAGGTCGTCGAGGGGTTCTCGAAGAACGCGTTCGCGGGGCTCGGCAACTCGGTCGCGAACCTCGTTCTATTAATATTGATCGCGCTCGCGCTCTTCGTCGCGCCGCCGGTCGCGCTCGCCGCGTCGCTCGCGGTGTCTCTCACAGCCGGCGCGCCCGCGGCCGTGTGGGCGCCGTTCGCGCTCGAGACGGCGCTCGCGCTCGCGGCGCGGCTCGCGCTCGCGGCGGCGTTCCGACACCCGGCGTGGACGGCGCCGCTCCACCCGCTCGCGGTGCTCGCGGCGCTCGCGGTCGCGGCGCGCTCGTTCTGGCTCACGCGCTTCGGCGGCGGCGTCCGGTGGCGGGGCCGGCGGTACGGTTGATATAGTCCCGGGCGTGCCGGAACAGACCGTTCGACGCGAAGACTTCCGCTGCTGGGTGAAGGTCCCCGTGCGGTGGGGCGACATGGACGCGGTCGGCCACGTGAACAACGCGGCCTACTTCACCTACTGCGAGTCGGCGCGGATCGAGTACTTCGACCAGATCGGCATCGGCCGCTTCACGGACGCGACGGAGGGGCCGGCGCTCGCCCACGCGGCGCTCAACTTCCGCCGCCAGGTGCGCCACCCGGCCGTCGTCGAAGTCGGCGTCCGAGTGCCGGAGGTGCGGAACCGCTCGTTCCGCATGGACTACGGGATCTTCTTCGAGGCGACGGACACGCTCGTCGCCGACGGCACGTCGGTCGTCGTGTGGGCGGACTACCATGCCGGGCGCGCGATCGAGGTCCCCGCGCGCGTGCGCGAGGCGATCGCGGCGCTGGAGCGGCCCGACGAATAACCGATGCGGTTGCTTCTTACGACGATGCGAAGACTGATCGCCATTCTGCTCGCGGTCGCGGGGGCGCAGGGTATGGGACACGCGAAAGGGCCCGACGTCGTCACGGGCGAGTCGATTCTCGCCCACATCAAGACCCTCGCGTCGGACGAGTTCGAGGGGCGCGCGCCCGGCACTCGCGGCGAGGAGCTCTCGGTCGCCTACCTCGCCGAGACGTGTAAGAAGCTCGGCTTCGCGCCCGGCAACCCCGACGGGACCTACGTCCAGAAGGTCCCGCTCGTCGGCTTCACCGCGCGCGCCTCGGGCTCGTTCGAGGCGAACGGCGCGCGCACCGAGTTCGCGCTCCCCGACGAGGGGCTCGCGATCTCGCACCGGATCGCTCCCGAGGTCAAGGTCGAGAATTCCGACGTTGTCTTCGTCGGCTACGGCGCGGCGGCCCCGGAGTACGGCTGGGACGACTTCAAGGGCGTCGACGTGCGCGGCAAGACCGTCCTGATGCTCGTCGGCGACCCGCCCGTGCCCGACCCGAACGACCCGACGAAGCTCGACGAGAAGACCTTCAAGGGGCGGGCGATGACCTACTACGGGCGGTGGACCTACAAGTATGAGGCCGCGAGCGAGCGCGGCGCCGCCGCGTGCATCGTCGTCCACGAGACCGGGCCGGCCGGCTACCCCTACGAGGTGCTCAAGCGCGGCCACGGCCAGGAGTACTTCGACGTCAGGTCGCCCGACGGCAACGCCGGCCGCGTCGCCGTCGAGGCGTGGATGACGGTCGACCGCGCGCGGCGGCTCTTCGCCGACTGCGGCAAAGACTACGACGCGCTCAAGAAGGTCGCGGCGACGCGCGCGTTCGCGCCCGTCGCGCTCGGCGCGAGGGCGAGCTTCGACGTGAAGCTCTCGATGCGAGACGTTGCCTCGCGCAACGTCGTGGCGCGGCTCGAGGGCTCGGACACGAAGCTGAAGGGCGAGTACGTCGTCTACTCGGCGCACTGGGACCACTTCGGCCGCGGGACGGGCGGCGCGGGCGACCAGATCTTCAACGGCGCGATCGACGACGCGTCGGGCTGCGCCGAGGTCCTCGAGATCGGGCACGCGTTCGCCTCGCTCGAGAAGAGGCCGAAGCGCTCGATCCTCCTCCTCTTCACCACGAGCGAGGAGCAGAACCTCCTCGGCGCGAAGTACTACGCGCGCAACCCGCTCTACCCGCTCGAGCGCACGCTCGCCGACATCAACCTCGACATCATGAACATGTGGGGGCGGACGAAGTCGGTCGTCAGCATCTCGCTCGGCGCGACGACGCTCGACGAGGTCCTCGCCGACGTCGCGGCGTCCCAGGGCCGGCGCGTCGTCGCGGACCCCGAGCCCGAGAAGGGGTACTTCTACCGCTCGGACCACCTCGAGCTCATGCGGCAGGGCGTCCCGGCGCTCACGTTCCTGCACCCGGGCGCGGACTACGTCGACAAGCCCGCCGACTACGGAGAGCGCAAGCGCGCCGAGTACGTCGCGAACGACTACCACAAGCCGACCGACGAGGTGCGGCCCGACTGGGACCTGACGGGGGCGGTCGAGGACGCGCGGTTGCTCTTCGAGGTCGGCCGCCGCGTCGCCGACGGCGACCGATATCCCGAGTGGAAGCCGGGCTCGGAGTTCAAGGCGAAGCGCGACGCGTCGCTCCGGCGCGCGGGCGGGTCCCCCGAGCCTTGGGCCGAGCAGGACAGCGGCACGCTCGCGAGCTTCCGCGGGCTCGCGGCCGTCGACGCGCGGGTGGCGTGGGCGAGCGGGACGAACGGCACGTGGGCGCGGACGACCGACGGCGGCGAGACGTGGCGGGCGGGGACGGTGCCGGACGCCGCGGGGCTCGACTTCCGCGACGTGCACGCGTTCGGCGCGGACGCGGCCGTGCTCCTCAGCTCGGGCGACGACGCGCGGATCTACAAGACTACGGACGGCGGGCGGACGTGGCGCCTCCTGTGGCGGAAGACCGGCGCGGGCGTCTTCTTCGACGCGATCGCCTTCTGGGACGCGAAGCACGGCGTCGCGATGGGCGACCCCGTCGACGGCCGCTTCGCGGTGATGACGACCGACGACGGCGGCGAGACATGGACGGAGGCGACGGCCCGTCCCGCGGCGCTCCCGAACGAGGCGGCCTTCGCGGCGAGCGGCACGTGCCTCGTCGTCCGCGGCGACCGCGACGCGTGGTTCGCGACGGGCGGCGGCGCGGTGGCGCGCGTCTTCCGCTCGCACGACCGCGGCCGCACGTGGGAGGCGGCCGAGACGCCGGTCCGCGCGGGTGCGCCGTCGGCCGGGATCTTCTCGCTCGCGTTCTGGGACGCCGAGCACGGCGTCGCGGTGGGCGGCGACTACAAGGAGCCCGACGCGGCGCGCGACAACGTCGCGGTCACGGACGACGGCGGGCGCACGTGGCGGCGCGCCGACGGACCCGGACCGGCCGGCTACCGCTCGGGCGTCGCGCGCGCGGGACGCCTGCTCGTCGCCGTCGGCACGTCGGGCTCGGACGTCTCCGGCGACGGCGGGAGGACGTGGCGGTCGGCCGGGACGGCCGGCTTCAACTCGGTGAGCTTCGCGGGCGACTCCGGGTGGGCCGCCGGCCCCGACGGCCGCGTCGCGCGCTGGACCGGCGCGACGTAGAAACACCACGAAGGACGCGGGGGAACACGGAACGTCGTCGCGTCCCTCCGTGCCCCCCGCGGCGAATCGTCTCTACGCTTCCTGCTCCGCCCGCGGTGCGGCGGCCGCGCGGCGACGGGCGAAAGGAACGAGCATCGGCACCGAGCGGCGGTACTCGTCGTAGCCGGCCCCGTGCTCGCGCGCGAGGTCCCGCTCCTCGAACTGGATCGCCAGCAGGATGTAGGCGGTCGTCGCGACCGAGAAGAGCAGGTGCGCTGCCGTCATCGTCGGCGTCATCCAGAACGCGAACAGCCAGCCGACGTAGAGCGGGTGGCGCACGACGCGGTACGGCCACGGGGTGGCGAGCGGGACGGGCGCGTAGGGTCGGCCCGTCAGGTAGAGCCAGACCTGGCGCAGCCCGAACAGGTCGAAGTGGTTGATGAGGAAGGTCGAGACGAGCACGAGCCCCCACCCGAAGGCGAACAGCGCGCGCAGCGCGAGCCGCGCGGTCGGGTCCTGGACCGACCAGACCGAGCCGCCGAGCGGGCGCCAGGCGGCGAACATCGCGGCGAGCGCGAGGCTCGAGAACAGCACGTAGGTCGAGCGCTCGATCGGCGTCGGGACGAAGCGCGTCCACCAGGCCTTGAACCACGGGCGGGCCATGACGGAGTGCTGGACGGCGAAGAGCGCGAGCAGCCCGACGTCGACGGCGAGCGCGGCCCAGAAGGGCCCGGTCGCCGGGCCGTCGAGCGTCGTCGGGACGCCGAAGTTCCCCACGAACCCGACCGCGTAGAGAAACGTCGCCAGGAATATCAGGTAGCTGACGCTCCCGTAGGCGAAGAACAGAATCCGTTTGGCCATTGCACTGCCTCCTTCCCCTCGGCTGCTATAATGGCGCCCGCGACGACGCGCCGCCATGGGCGCTTCGTCCCGGTTCGGGCGCGATTCAGCCGCTTCGCCCAGGACGAATGTCCCGGACCTCGGGGGGACGACCGATGGAGAAGGGGACCCGGCAGCGAATCCGGTACTTGCGCACGCCCGACGGCGTCCAGCTCGCGTGGGCCGAGGTGGGCGAGGGGCCGGAGCTCGTCAAGGCGGCGAACTGGCTCACGCACCTCGAGTACGACTGGGAGAGCCCGGTCTGGCGGCACTGGATCCGGTTCTTCGCGGACCACTTCCGCTTCGTCCGGTACGACGAGCGCGGGTGCGGGATGACTGACTGGAAGGTCGGCGACCTCCCGTTCGAACGGTGGGTCGAGGACCTCGACGCCGTGGTGTCGGCCTCCAGCCCGCGCGAGCCGTTCGCGCTGCTCGGCATCTCGCAGGGGGCGGCCGTCTGCATCGCCTACGCGGTGCGGCATCCGGAGCGCGTCTCGCACCTCGTCCTCTACGGCGGGTACGCGCGGGGCGTGTGGCGCCGCGGCGACCCGGAGCGGGCGGACCTCTACCGGGCGATCATCGACCTCGTCCGACTCGGGTGGGGCAAAGACAACCCCGCCTTTCGCCAGGTCTTCACGTCGCGGTTCATCCCGGGCGCGAGCGACGAGCAGATGGAGTGGTTCAACGAGCTCTGCCGCAAGACGACGTCGCCGGAGATCGCGGCCAGCCTGCTCGAGACGCGCGCCGGCATCGACGTCGTCGACGTGCTCGGCGAGGTGCGCACCCCGACCCTCGTGCTTCACTCGCGCGAGGACGACGTGGTCCCGTTCTCGGAGGGGCGCCTGCTCGCCGCCGAGATCCCCGGCGCGCAGTTCGTCGAGCTCGACTCGAAGAACCACGTCCTGCTCGAGCACGAGCCGGCGTGGGACCGCTTCCGCGAGGCGGTGCTCGAGTTCCTCGGGGTCGGGCGCCGCGCCGGCGGCGAGGACTCCGCATTCGCCGAGCTCTCGCCTCGCGAGCGCGAGGTCCTCGGCCTCATCGCCGAGGGGCTCGCGAACGCCGAGATCGCCGAACGCCTCTCGATCAGCGAGAAGACCGTCCGCAACCACGTGTCGAACCTCTTCGACAAGCTCGGCGTGTGGACGCGCGCCCAGGCCATCGTCTTCGCCCGCGACCGCGGGTTCCGGACCTGAAATGAACACAGATTCCGATCGACCAGCGAGAACCCGCTCGACCCGCGTCCTCCGCGGTCTGACCCTTCTCCTCGTCGCCGCCCTCGGCGCGTGCGCGCCCGCCGCCGCGGCCGACGACTTCGTCCGCGAGCAGGACGTCGCGGTCCCGATGCGCGACGGGGCGGTGCTGCGCGCGGACGTGTGGCGGCCGCGCGGCGACGGGCCGTTCCCGGTGCTCGTCTACCGCACGCCGTACGGGAAGCGCGACGCGCTCTCGAGCTACACGATCTTCGCCAAGGCGGTCGCGCGCGGCTACGCGATCGTCGCCGAGGACGTGCGCGGGCGCTACGCCTCCGCGGGCGAGTTCTACCCGTACCGCAACGAGGGAAGGGACGGGTACGACACGATCGAGTGGGCGGCGCGGCAGCCGTGGTCGACGGGCGCGGTCGGGACGTTCGGGCTCTCGTACCCGGGGGCGGACCAGTGGCTCGCGGCCGTCGAGTCGCCGCCGCACCTCAAGGCGATGGTCCCGGCGATGACCTACGCGACGCCGGGGCGGTTCTTCTACTTCGGCGGCGCCTTCGACGCCTCGTGGCTCTGGTGGGCGTGGCTCAACATCGCGCCCGACGTGCGGGCGCGAAAGAACCTCCCCGGGCCGAAGACGGACGAGGAGGCGGGCGCGTCGTGGAAGGCGGCCGAGGCGCGCGCGCTCGCGACGCTCCCGCTCTCGGCCGTCGGCGAGCTGCGCGACGCCGCGCCGTGGTACTACGAGTGGATGAACCGGCCCGCCGGCGACCCGTGGTGGGCGTGGGCCGACCTCACGGGCAAGTACGGCCTGACGCGGGCGGCCGTGCTCAACCTCTCCGGGTGGCACGACGACGCGTACGGGCCGCACGGCGCGACGACGAACTTCGCCGGCCTCGTGAAGGCGCGGCGCGGCCCCGAGCGCACGCGCCTACTCGTCGGCCCGTGGCAGCACGGCGTCGAGGAGACGGGGCTGCGCACGGCCGGGGACCGCGACTTCGGCCCCGACGCCCCGATCGACTACGACGAGACGGTCCTGCGGTGGATGGACCGCTACGTGCGCGGGGTCGACAACGGCGTCGACCGCGAGAAGCCGGTGCGCGTCTTCGTGCTCGGCGAGAACCGCTGGCGCGAGGCCGACGCGTGGCCGATCCCCGGCGCGCGCCCGACCTCGCTCTACCTCGCCGCGGGATCGGGCTCGGGCCGCCTCGCCGCCCGGCCGCCCGCCGGCGGCGCGAGCGCGTTCGTCTCTGACCCGGCCCACCCGGTCTCGGACCCCTACGAGGCCGCGGCGGGCGGGCACGACTACCGCGCCCTCGTCGGGCGCGACGGCGTGCTGACGTTCGACTCGGAGCCGCTCGCCGAGGACATGACGGTCGTCGGGGCGATCGCCGCGGAGATCTACGTCTCGAGCGACGCGCCGGACCTCGACCTGTGGGTGCGGGTCTACGACGTCGCGCCCGACGGCACCGCGTGGAACCTCATGAGCCCCGGCGGCGACATGGTGCGCGCGAGCTACCGCTCGGGCACGGCGCGCCGCGAGCTGCTGCGCCCGGGGCGCGTCTACATGCTCCGGATCCCGGAGATGCTCACGGCGAACACCTTCGTGCGCGGCCACCGGATCCGCGTCCAGGTCTCGGGCGCCTTCTTCCCGAACGTCTCGCGCAACCTGCAGACGGGCGAGCTCGAGGCCTCGTCGGCCGAGACGCGGGTCGCGAAGATCGCGGTCCGCCACGGCGGGCGGACCGCGTCTCGCATCATTCTTCCGGTGATCCCGCCGGTCGCGGGGCTCAGTACGCCGCGGTGAAGCGGCGGCCGACGTGCTGCGGCTTCTCGAGCTCGTCGACGAGCGCGACGGCGTAGTCCTCGGCCGAGATCCGGCTCTGCCCGGCGGCGTCGCTCACGAGTTCGTCGCCGCCGAGGCGGAACGTGCCGGTGCGCTCGCCCGGCTCGATGAAGGCCGCCGGGCTGAAGCTCGTCCACTCGAGCCCTCCGCCCTCGGCGCGCAGCGCGTCGAGCGCGTCGCGGTGCGCGAGCGCGATCGGCTTCCACGCGTCGGGCAGGTGCGGCGTGTCGACGAGCTGGATGCCGGGGGCGATCTCGAGGCTCCCGGCGCCGCCGACCATGACGAGGCGCTTGACGCCCGCCTGCTCGAGGCCCGCGACGAGCGAGCGCGTGGCGTCGACGATCGTCTGCTCGGAGCCCTGCGGCGGGGCGTACGAGCTCACGACCGCGTCGTGGCCCGCGACGGCCTCGGCGACGCTTCGCGGGTCGAGTATGTCGCCGGCGACGACGGTGAGGTTCGGGTTCCGCTCGGCGACGCGGGACGGGTCCCGCGTGATGGCCGTGACGGCGTGCCCGCGCGAGAGCGCCTCGCGGAGGATGCGCTGGCCGATGGTTCCCGTGGCTCCAAAGAGTGCGATCTTCATGGCGTTCTTTCCTTTTTCCTTTCCGTCTCGAACGATCGGCCCCGTCACGCGAGGTCGAACAGCAGGATCTCCGCTTCGTCCTCGCCGACGAGCGTGAGCGACCGCTCGCCGCTCACGGCCGCGCCGTCGCCGGCCCGAAGCAGCCGCCCGTCGAGCGTCGCCGACCCGCGGGCGACGTGCACCCACACGTGGCGGTTCGCGTCGATCGCGTGCGTCACCTCGCGGCCGCTCTCGAGCACCGTCGCGTAGACGCTCGCGTCCTGGTGGATCGTGACCGAGCCGTCCCGCCCGTCGCGCGATGCGATCAGGCGCAGGACGTTGCGCTTCTCGTCGTCGGAGAACCGCTTCTCCTCGTAGCCGGGCGCGATGCCGCTGCGCTCGGGCTCGATCCAGATCTGGAGCAGGTGCAGCGGCTCGGTCTTCGAGCCGTTGAACTCGCTGTGCTGGACGCCGGTCCCGGCGCTCATGCGCTGGACGTCGCCGGGCCGGATGACCGAGCCCGTCCCCATGCTGTCGCGGTGCTCGAGCGCGCCGTCGAGCACGTAGGTGATGATCTCCATGTCCCGGTGCCCGTGGGTGCCGAACCCGCGGCCAGGCGCGATCCGGTCGTCGTTGATGACGCGAAGCGCGCGGAAGCCCATGAAGCGCGGGTCGTAATAGCTCGAGAACGAGAACGTGTAGTTCGTGTCGAGCCACCCGTGGTTCGCGTGGCCCCGCTCCTCGGCTCGTCGTATCTGAATCATCTCTGCCTCCTTGACCAACGTTTATAGGATAGTCGTTATAACGATCATTGTCAAGCGGTATTTTTGTGCGTGCCGGAGTAGCGCTGAGAGCCGCGCTTCGTCTTCGTCCGAGGCGCCCATGTGGCGCATAGTGGGGAGGGAACTCGAAGGAGGACGGCATGTCCAAGCACGACGGCGGCGAGAGGCACCCGACCGAGGCGCAGATCGACGGGACGCTGGAGGGAACCTTCCCGGCGAGCGATCCTTCCCCGTGGACGCTCGGGGTCGAGCGGCCCGCCACGGCCCGCGCCGCGCGGCCGGCGAAGACGGCGCACACGCCGCTCGAGATCGTCGTCGTCCCGCGCGAGGGCGACCTGCCCGGCGGGTTCAAAGTTCGCCGCGCGCTCCCGTCGCGCGCGCGGCGGATGGTCGGGCCGTTCATCTTTCTCGACCAGATGGGGCCCGAGGTCTTGCGGGGCGGCGCGGGGCTCGACGTGGCGCCGCACCCGCACATCGGCCTCGCGACGGTGACCTACCTGTTCGAGGGCGAGCTCCTGCACCGCGACAGCCTCGGCGTCGTGCAGCCGATCCGCCCGGGCGAGCTCAACTGGATGACAGCCGGGCGCGGCATCGCCCACTCCGAGCGCACTCCGCCCGGGCTGCGGGGCGCCGAGTCGCGGCTCTTCGGCATCCAGACATGGGTCGCGCTCCCCGAGCGCGACGAGGAGGTCGAGCCCGCGTTCGCGCACCACGGGGCGGGCGAGCTGCCGGTCGTCGAGGGCGACGGGAAGCGGGCGACCGTCGTCGCGGGCTCGCTCTTCGGCGCCCGCTCGCCGGTCCGCACGCTCTCCGAGACCTTCTACGCGGACGTGGCGCTCGAGGCTGGCGCGACGCTCGAGGTGCCCGACGATCAGGAGGAGCGCGCGGCCTACGTCGTCGAGGGCTCGGTCGACCTGGCGGGCGGGGGCGAGGCGTTCGACGAGGGCCGGCTGCTCGTCTTCACGCGGGGCGAGCCGGTCGCGCTCCGGGCGCGGGGCCCGGCGCGCGTGATGCTGCTCGGCGGGGCGGCGCTCGACGGGCCGCGCCACGTCTTCTGGAACTTCGTCTCGAGCTCGCGGGAGCGCATCGAGCAGGCGAAGGAGGACTGGCGCGCGGGCCGCTTCGCGCCCGTGCCCGGCGAGACCGAGCGCATCCCGCTGCCGGAGACCGGGGCCGCCCGCGTGCGATATCCTTGACGGGCCGGCCTGCCCGACCGAAGGCGCAGGCGGGGAAGGAGAACCTATGAACAGCGAACTCTGGCCCGCCCTCCCGCTCGAGGAGTGGCAGGACACCTACGCGACGCTGCACATGTGGACGCAGGTCGTCGGGAAGATCCGGCTCGCGCAGACGCCGCTCGTCAACCACTGGTGGAACGTGCCGCTCTACGTCTCGGCGCGCGGCCTCACGACCTCGGCGATGCCGTACGGAGAGCGCACCTTCGAGATGGAGTTCGACTTCCTCGACCACCGGCTCCTGATCGAGTGCGACGACGGGGCGACCGAGACCGTCCGCCTCGCGCCGCGCTCGGTGGCCGAATTCTACGCCGACGTCATGGGCACGCTCCGCCGCATGGGCATCGACGTGAAGATCTGGCCCGTGCCGGTCGAGGTCGAGAACCCGATCCCGTTCGACGAGGATCGCGAGCACGCCTCCTACGATCCGGAGTACGCGGTCCGCTTCTGGCACGTCCTCAAGCAGGCGGAGCGCGTGTTCGTCGAGTTCCGCTCGCGCTTCGTCGGCAAGTGCAGCCCCGTGCATTTCTTCTGGGGGAGCTTCGACCTCGCGGTCACGCGCTTCTCCGGGCGGAGCGCGCCGGAGCGCGAGGGTGCCGACCGGATCACGCGCGAGGCGTACTCGCACGAGTGCATCAGCCACGGCTTCTGGCCGGGCGTGCGCGCGTCGGGACCGGTCGAGCGCGAGAAAGCCGGCGGCCCCATCCACGCGCCCGCCTTCTATTCCTACACGGCGCCCGAGCCGCCGGGGCTCGCCGGCGCGAAGGTCCGCCCGACGGGAGCCTACTACCATCCGGAGATGAAGGAGTTCCTCCTCCCCTACGACGACGTCCGCGCGGCGGCCTCTCCCGACGACGCGCTGCTCGAGTTCCTGCAGTCGACCTACGAGGCCGGAGCCGACCTGGCCGGCTGGGACCGCGCGGCGCTCGAGCGACCGCGCTGACGGGCCGTCGCGTGGGATCCGGTCCGACGCCGAAGGCGTCGCCGCGAGTAGCCGGAGGCCGGGGCGCGAGCGAGCCGAAGGCGAGCGCCGCAGACCTCCGGACACGCGGGACAAAGCGTTCCGACCCGGAACGGGTCGCGGAGGGTCGGCCGCTTCGACGCCCCTCGGGGTCGACTCCCTCCGCCGCGCATACCGGAGGTCTGCGGCGCTCGCCGAGCTCGCGCCTCCTTCGGGCTGTCGTCTTCGAGGTATTCGGCGTCCGACCTGCGCCCACATCTTTGTGTCTTCCCGCCTTCGTGTGAGATCTTCACACTTCTAGCTCTCGGAGGTGCGGATGGAGACCTTCAACGCGGAAGCGTTCGTCGTCTGGCTCGCGATCCTCGGCGCGGTCATCGTCGCCTCGGCGCTGCTCTCCGGTCTCGTCGACCGGACCGGCTTCCCCCAGGTCGCGGTGTTCCTCGCCCTCGGGGCCGGGCTCGGGCCGCACGGGCTCGGGCTGCTCGACGTCAGCCTCGACTCCTCGCTTCTGAGGGTCGTCGCGACGCTCAGCCTCGCGCTCGTGCTCTTCACGGACGCCGTCTCGCTCAACATCGCCGAGGTCCGGCGCAACGCGACTCTCGCCCTCAGACTCCTCGGCCCCGGGACGCTTCTGTCGGCCGCGATCATGGCGTTCGTGGCGTGGCGCCTGCTCGGCCTCGACTTCCCGCTCGCGCTCATCCTCGGCGCGTCGCTCGCGTCGACCGACCCGGTCCTCCTGCGCGGCCTCCTGCGCCGCCCGGAGATCCCCTCGCCGGCCCGGCAGGGGCTGCGGCTCGAGAGCGGGCTCAACGACGTCGTGCTCCTTCCCATCGTCGTCGTGGCGATGATCCTCGCCACCCACGCGCCTGGGCGCGGCCCCGGGGCGTGGAGCGAGGTGCTGCTGAGCCTCTTCGTCCTCGGTCCCGCCGCGGGCGTGCTCGTCGCGATCGTGGGGATCTTCGCGCTCGGGCAGGTCCGCCGCCGGTTCGGCGTGCGCCGGGACTACGAATCGCTCTATTCGCTCGGGATCGCGTTCGCCGCCTACGCCGCGGCCGAGGCGGTGCACGGGAGCGGCTTCCTCGCGGCCTTCGCCGCCGGGCTCACGGTCGCCGCGCTCGACGTCGAGCTCTGCGACTGCTTCCTCGAATACGGCGAGGTGACGGCGGAGATGCTCCTGCTCCTGACGTTCGTGCTCTTCGGGACGTCGCTCATCTGGTCGGGGCTCGCCCGGCTCGGCTTCGCGACCGCCGCGTTCGCGGTCCTCGCGGTCGTCGTCCGCGTGCCGGTCTACCTTCTCTCGCTCGCCGGGTCGGGCATCGACCGACGGAGCGCGGCGCTGATCTCGTGGTTCGGCGGGCGCGGGCTGAGCTCCCTCCTGCTCGTACTCCTCGCGGTGTTCGCGGGGCTGCCCGGGAGCGAGGAGATCTTCCGGATCTGCTGCGCGGTCGTCCTGCTTTCGGTGGTCGTGCACGGTGGGTCGCCGATGATCCTCGCGTGGTCGGCGCGCCGACGCGCGAAGGCCGCGAACGGCGAGAGCGAGGCGAAGGAGACGACGGAGGCGCCGGGCGCGGGCGCAGTCGACGCGGCGGGCGCCCCGGCGCCGGCGAGCGGCGAGACGATCACGCTCGACGAGCTCGGCGCGCTCCGCGAGGCGCACGCGCCCGTGGTGATCGCCGACGTGCGGACCGAGCGCACCTACGAGCCGAGCGACCTCACGGCCGGCGGCGCCGTGCGGCTCGACCCGGAGGCCGCCGCGCGCGACGCGCGCGCGCTCGATCTCCCGCGCGACGCGTGGGTCGTCGCCTACTGCACCTGACCGAACGAAGCCACGAGCGCCCGTGTGGCGCTGGAACTTCGAAAGGCGGGGTGGGCGAAGGCGAGGGCGCTCGTCGGCGGCTGGGACGCGTGGCAGAAGGCGGGGCTCCCGACCGAGCCGAAGACGCGCGGCTAGAGCGAAGTTCGATTCCGGGTAAGTATTTTTCTCCTCGCCCGCCGCTCTCTTGGGACGAGCACACGTGTGGGTCGTTCGCGCTTCTCGCGCCGGCCCCCTCCGAACCCGTCTGTAACCCTACCTGAGCCAGCCCATTTCACGAGTTTCGAGCGAGGCCGGAGGCGGTCGCTCGAACCCCAGGCGCTCACGGCGGACGGCGCTTGTGCGGGCCGCGCCCTGCCCGAGCCCATGGAGGGTAAGCATGTCTCAGATCCCACGAAGCTTGGTCATGACCTCGGCGATCTTCGGGCTGGCGGCCCTTCTCGTCGCCGGCGCGGGCGTCCCGCGGTCGGCGCACGCGGCGGCCGACCGCGCAGCGAGAAAGAAGGCGAAGATCGCGAAGCGGCAGGACATCCGCAACCTTCCCGACCCGCTCAAGGCCCGCATCGTCGAGCTCGCGGGCCGCCCGTCGTCGACCGTGCCGACCGAGGCGTTCGCCGAAGCCGACGACCCGAGCATGCTCTACAGCTACACGCTGCTCGACACGACGCACTTCCAGCCGAACGTCTTCACGACGACGATCCCGGGCATCAACGACGGCGTCGCGCCGACGGCGACCGGGGCGAACCACGACGCGCCGACGATCGGCGCCGTCCGCTTCGTCGTCGAGCCGAAGCCGGGCCTGCCGACCGACCCCGAGGACCCGGGCGCCTTCGTCGACATCTTCACGGACATCTCCGGGCTCTTCGTCATCAACAACGAGTCGGGCTGGTACGAGGGGTGGCTGATCTACGACATCGACGTGCCCGACGTCGCGGACCCGCGCCCGGGCAGCACCGCGGCGCAGTTCGGAACGATCACCGCGGAGGACGCCGCGATGCTCGCCGCGATGGGGAGCGGCAACAACGTCCCCGGCAACATCTTCACGACGGACGGAAACGCCGTCCGCCTGCCGGCCGCGACCGACCACTTCCCGGACTCCCAAGCCAACGTCGTGTCGCTCTTTTTGAGCATGGGCGCCTACAACGCGCTCCAGCAGAGCGACATTCACGCCTACTGGGAGCTCAACCAGTATACGAACTGGGTCTTCCCGCTCTACGAGGAGCCGTTCACGGGCGGCTTCGGCGACGAGTTCGCGCAGGGGAGGCTCGGCTTCCTGAGCTCGATCGTGCCGGGGTCGGGGCCGTCGGGCACGGGGCCGGACGGGCCCGGGTTCACGGGCGGCAACGACCCGAGGGTCGTCGGCGACGACCCCGACAACCCGCGCGACCCCGACCGCGCGCTCGACACGAGCCTCGACGACCCCGACCGGCCGATGGTCAACAACCCGGAGCATAAGGAGACGCGCCTGCGCTTCATTCCGAGCGGGTTGGCCGAGGAGATCCTCCGCGACGTCTACATGCGCCCCGCGTCCTTCGAGCCGACGGTGTTCGACAAGGCGCAGCGGCTCTTCGACTCGTACGCGAGCCAGGTCGCGCGGATCGACGAGAACGGCGACGGCATCCTCTCGTTCGAGGAGGCCGACCTCGAGGAGATGTCGGACGGCCAGCCGAACGAGCGCCTCTACGTCGCGGCCGAGGAGTGGCAGCGCTTCGCGGTGACGCGCGAGATCAACGACGGCATGCTCGCGATGCGCTTCGCGCCGAGCCAGCGCGCGTGGGTCCTCAGCGGGACCCTCGTCGCGGTCGACCCGGCGGTCCCGGCGTCCGTGCCGAGGGACAACGACGACCGGTAGCCTGATCGTAGTCCGTAGTCCGTAGCCCGCCGGAAGGAGATTCTTCTTCCGACGGGCCACGGGCTACGGGCCACGGACTACGGGCCCAGCACGACCGTCTGCAACCCGAGGCCCGGGCGCGACGGCCGCCCGAGCCACGGCCACGTGAGGCCGAGGCCCGCCGCCCACAGGGGGAAGACGAGCGGCGCCGGGTGGCGCCCGAAGCGAAACCCCGCGCGGTCGAGCGCCCCGAGCGCGACGAGCACCCACGGCGCGAGCGTGCCGGCCCGCTCGTGCCGGAGCACCCGCCACCCCGCGCGCTCGACCGTCGCCCGGAGGGTCTCGGGCGTGAAGACCGACGCGTGGCGCGGCGTGTGGAGGCCGGGCCACCACCGTCCCATCCGCCGCGCGGTGGCGCCCGTGAGGTCGGGCACCTCGACGACCGCGACGCCGTCGGGGCACGTCCGCTCGCGCAGCCACCGGAGCGTCTCGACGGGCGCCGGGTCGTGCTCGAGGTACTTTCCAGCACAGTGGGATCCGAAGCTTGGAATTCACGTGACTTGAAGTCGCGG
>JADMIO010835395.1_pt1 | contig 31644 bp, 27 predicted proteins | sample 8958161 | NCBI WGS metagenome assembly JADMIO01 (sample SAMN16585339, study PRJNA669376) | soil metagenome | isolation source: Crop rotation soil | place: USA: Cullars Rotation, Alabama | collected 2011 | reverse complement strand
CCGCGACTTCAAGTCACGTGAATTCCAAGCTTCGGATCCCACTGTGCTGGAAAGACCGTGTACATGTTCGAGAGGAAGTCGAGGATGCCCCGCGGCACCCCGGTGAGGCCCTCCATGCCCCACGCCTGCGGGATCGTCTCGAAGCGGAAGCCGGCGGTCAGCCGCCCGGCGGCCACGCCCGGCAGGGCCAACGGCGTGCCCTTCATGACGACCGCGAAGAAGTACGCGATCACGAGACCGAGGACGAAGACCGGGATCGAGACGCCGAAGTTGGCGACCATCATCGAGAGGACGTCACCGGCGGAGTTGCGCCGAGAGGCGGCGATGATGCCCAGGGCCATGCCGACCACGATGGCAAAGATGAGCGCGTAGATCGTCAGCTCGATCGTCGTCGGCAGGCGCTCCACGAGCAGCTGGACGACGGGCTTGCCGAACTTGGTCGACGTGCCCAGGTCGAGGGTCGCGACCTCCTTCAGGTAGATGCCCAGCTGGACGGGGATGGGCTGGTGCAGCCCGATCCGCTCGTTGAACTGGGCGCACCGCTCCGCGTTGGCCTTCTCGCCGAGGAGCGCGGTGCACGGGTCGCCCGGGATGACCCGGACGAGGACGAAGACGATGACGATGACGCCGAGGAGCACGGGGATGCTGGTGATGAGCCGCCGGATGATGAACTGGAGCATCGGCTCGTCCTCGGGTCAGCCGGGGTAGAGAAGGGGCGCGGGCCGTTGGCCCGCGCCCCTGGTGTTGCCGGTTCGGTGGCTTGGATCAGCTCGCCGGAGGCGGTGGGTTCAGGTTGCCACCCCACAGGCCGCCCCAGTACTCGAAGATACCGGTGTCGCCCTTGTGGAGCGGGTTCGCCGCGTCCCACTGGACCGCGAAGGATTCCACGACGTCCTTGGCCTCGAAGGTCGAGCCGTCGTGGAACGTCACGCCCGAGCGGAGCTTGCAGGTCCACTGGGTGCCGTCGGTGTTCGGATCACAGGACGTCGCCAGAACCGGCTGGACGTCCGTTCCGCCGACCGTGTACCCGTACAGACCTTCCATCGACTGCTCGCACGCACGGAGGCTCTCGCCGTCCGTCTCGTCCGCGCAGTACAGACCGATGGGCTCGGCGTTCTGCATGAACACCACGGTGTCCGGCGTGCTGAAGCTCGCCGGCGGCTTCATGCCCCACAGGACCTCGGTGCTGATGGCCGAGACCTGGGCGCCCTCGGTGCCCGCGAGGTACGCGTTGGCGTACTGGCCGTGGGCGACCGGGATCATCACGACGTCGTCGATGAGCTTCTGGTTGGCCTCGGCGTACGCGGCCTTGCGGGTCGCGTCGTCCGTGGTCGAGTTGCCCTTGCCGAGCGGCGTCGAGATGTCGGGCAGGCAGTCGCCGAAGGCGGCCGTGCAGCCCGCGCCGAAGTGGTAATCCATGAAGTTGGTGACCTCGGGGTAGTCCGCGCCCCAGCCGAGCAGGAAGATCCCGTCCAGCTTGCCGGCGTTGGCGTTCCCGATGAGGGTCCCGGACTCCTGCTCGTCGATCGTGGCCTTGATGCCGATCTTGGCGAGCTGCTCCTTGAGGTCCTGCGCGACGGCCGGCGGATCCGGCAGGTAGCCGCGGAAGACGTTGCGGTACTGGATCTTGGTCTCGAAGCCGTTCGGGAAGCCGGCCTGGGTCAGGAGATCCTTGGCCTGCTGGATGTCGGCGTCGGTGCCGGTGGTCGGCCAGTCGGGGCCCTCACAGCCGTACTTGATGGCGCACGGCGTGAAATGGGTCGCAACTTCCGAGCCCTTGGGGTAGAAGTTGTCGACGATCCGCTGGCGATCGATCGCGAGCGACACGGCCTTGCGGACGTTGACGTCGCTCCACGGCTTGTCGTTGTGGTTCATGCCGATGTACAGCGTGTTGAGCGCCTGGCCCTCGGGGGCCGGGGCGAGCAGCAGGTTGGAATCGGCCGACACCGTGTTGAAGTCGTTCGGGCCGACGAGCGTCATGCCCACGACGTTGCCCGACTGCAGCGCCTGGAGCCGCGCGCCGGCATCCGTCGCCCACTTGAGGACGGCGTTCGGGACGAGCGGGTACTGCGCCTTGTTCCAGTAGTTGTCGAAGGCGCTGTAGATCAGGCTGTCGCCCTTGCGCCACTCGTCGAGCTTGTACGGGCCGGTGCCGTTCATGGAGTCCTTGATCGTGCCGTCAGCGGCGTGCTTCTCGATCCAGCCGCTGTCGTTGATGTAGAACACCGAGAAGGCGACCTTCTGCAGGAAGGCGACGTCCGGGGCGCACAGGTTGAAGACGACGGTCATGTCGTCCGGCGCCTCGATGGACTTCATGTTGCCGGTGTAGTCCTTGCCGTTGTACGAACCCTTGGCCCCGGCGCTCGGGCAGGTGACCTCACCCGTCTCCGGGTACTTGATCGCCGCCGCGGCAGTCGCCGCGGTCGAGGCGCCGGGTGTCTCGGCCGCCGTCGACGGGGCCGTGCTGGCCGCCGGCGTACAGGCGGCTGCGACGAGCACCACGCCCGCGAACAGCGTCACGGCGCGCGGCAGTCGTCCAGAAGGACGGGTCATGCTGGCTCTCCTCCACAGCTGCCCCGCGTCGAGTCGGGACGCGCGTCCCAAGATCGCGGGGCGACTCGCACACGCATGCCGACGATGAGCCTCGGCCGCGAGTGCGCGCAGACTAGCACCCACGGGAGCGTGCGTCACCGGGAAATCCTGACCGATTCGTGCGCGTGGGAGGCTTCTTTCGCCCTCGAGTCCCGCGCCGTTCGTCATCGGTCTGCGCTGCCCTCCCGGCGCGTTCGTCCTCGGGTCTCACTCGCTTGGCGGCGAAGCAACGGGCGTATCCTCGTTCGACCATGGTCCGGATCGCACTCGCCCAGATCGCCCCCCGCCTCGGCGCGCTCGACGAGAACCTCGCCCGCCATCGCGAGCTGATCGAGGAGGCGCGCGCGGGCGGCGCCGAGGTCGTGGTCTTCCCGGAGCTCGGCCTCACCGGCTACCAGCTGCAGGACCTCGCGGCCGAGGTCGCGATGCGCCTCGACGACCCGCGACTGGCCACGCTTGCGGCGACGACGCGAGGGCTCTCGGCATGCGTCTCGTTCGTTGAGGAGTCGGGCGATCACCGCCTGTTCATCGCCGCCGCGCTGATCGAGGACGGCGAGATCCGGCACGTGCACCGGAAGGTGTTCCTGCCGACGTACGGGCTCTTCGACGAGCGGCGCTTCTTCGCCGCCGGGGACATCATGCGCGCGGTGCCGTCCCGACTCGGCGTCGGCGTGGGCATCGCGATCTGCGAGGACTTCTGGCACCTGCAGACGCCGCAGCTCCTGGCCCTCGACGGCGCGCAGATCCTGCTCAACGTGTCGTCCTCGCCTGGCCGCGACCTTGCGGCTCGGAACGAGGTCGGGCTGGGCACGGCGACCTCGTGGCGAACGCTGATGCGGACCTACGCCCAGCTGACCACCTCCTTCGTGGTCTTCGTGAACCGGGTCGGCGTGGACGAGTCGGTCACGTTCTGGGGCGGCTCGGAGGTCATCGGGCCGTCGGGCGAGGTCCTGTTCTCGGCGCCGTTCTTCGACGAGGGCCTGCACCTGGTCGACGTCAACCTCGACGACGTCCGGCGGGAGCGTCTTGCCCTCCCGCTGCTTCGCGACGAACGCCTCGAGCTGCAGGCGCGGGAGCTGGGCCGGATCATCTCCGAGCGTGCTGGCTTCGCCGCCGATTCGACGGCGGATCCGGAGGCCGAAGCCGGCCTCGACGTCGCGCCGCTGCCGCCGGTGTCGCCGATTCCCTCGGTCGTTCGCCGGCCGCCCAAGCCCGGCCGACGAATGGTCCCGCCTCCGCTGCGGGCAGCGGACGAGGAGCCGATCCGGCTCCGCTCGAGACGCCCGTGAGCGGCGCGCGCCCGCTTCCGGTCGACGACGCCGGCCGGCCGTTGTTCGAGCTGCCCGACGAGCTCGCCATCGACACCGACGTCGCGCGCCGGGTGATCGCGGGGTTCATCCGCGGCCAGCTGGGCCAGGCGGGGTTCGAGCGCTGCGTCCTGGGGCTGTCCGGCGGTATCGACTCGGGGCTCGTCGCGTACCTCGTCGCCGAGGCCATCGGCGCGGACAAGCTGCTGTGCGTCCTCATGCCGTACCGGACCTCGTCACCGGCGTCGCGGGTCGACGCCGAGGCGGTCGTCGCCGACCTCGGCTGCGCGAGCGAGCTCGTCGAGATCACCGCGATGGTCGACGGGTACTTCGGCAGCGCCGGTCGAGCGGGTGCCGGCGGCGACGGCGCGACCGACGCCTCGCCCCTGCGCCGCGGCAACTTCATGGCCCGGATGCGGATGTCGGTCCTGTACGACCGCTCGGTCACGTTCGGCGGGCTCGTCGTGGGCACGGGCAACAAGACGGAGTCGCTGATCGGCTACACCACGCTGTTCGGCGACAACGCCTGCGCGTTCAACCCGATCGGCGACCTGTACAAGAGCCAGGTCCGCCAGCTCGCCGCGGCGATCGGCGTGCCTCGTCAGGTGATCGCCAAGGCCCCCAGCGCCGATCTCTGGCCAGACCAGACCGACGAGGGCGAGGGCGCGTTCAGCTATCCGCTGCTGGATCGGATCCTGTACTGGCGGATCGACCGCCGGCGGAGCACCGACGAGCTCGTCGAGATGGGCTTCGAGCGCGACCTGGTGGAGCGCGTCGAACGACTGGTTGCCACGTCCGAGTTCAAGCGACAGGTGCCGCCGGTCGCGAAGCTCGGCCCGCGCACCGCCGGCGTCGACTACCTGTACCCGAGGCGTCGCCCGGGCTCCACGCGTTCCTGATCGCGTGCCCGACGCGCGCGGCACGCTGTACGTCGTCGCGACCCCGATCGGGAACCTCCGCGACGTCACGCTCCGGGCGCTCGACACGCTGCGCGCGGTACCCCTGATCGCAGCGGAGGACACGCGCATCGCGCGCCGGCTGCTGGCCCGGCACGAGATCGCGACCCGGCTCACGAGCTACCACGCCCAGAGCGGGAAGGCACGACTCGAAGGCCTTCTCGAGCACCTCCGCGGCGGCTCGGACCTCGCCCTCGTCACCGACGCGGGCACGCCAGCGATCAGCGATCCGGGCGAAGAGCTCGTCGCGGCGTGGGCAGGCGAGGGCGGGCTCGTCGTGCCGATCCCCGGCCCGTCGGCCGTGCTCGCGGCCGTGGCAGCGACCGGGGTCGCGGGGCCGCGCTGGAGCTTCGAGGGGTTCCTCCCGCGGTCGGGGCGAGAGCGCCGAGAGCGACTTCAGCGGATCGCGACCGACGATCGGGGCACGGTGCTCTTCGAGGCGCCGACCAGGCTCGCGGCGACGATCGCGGACCTCGCGGCGACCTGCGGCGGCGATCGCCCCGCGGCGGTCTGTCGCGAGCTGACGAAGCTGCACGAGCAGATCCTCCGCGGCAGCCTCGACGAGCTGATCGCGGCGGTCGGGTCAGGGGCAATCCCAGCTCGCGGCGAGCTCGTGCTGGTCATCGGGCCCGCGAGCGCGACGCCCATGTCACGCGATGCGGCCGCAGCGGCCCTCTCGGATGGCCGCGACCAGGTCGAGGGTCTCGTGGCGGGTGGCCTGAACCGCAGCGAGGCCGCACGCCGCGTCGCGGCCGCGACCGGGCTCTCTCGGCGTGCCCTCTATCGCGAAACGAGCAGGGATATCTAGGGCCCGCCCGGACGGCGGAGGAGGGAGGGGCCGACACCGTCCGGGCGGATGGAAGCGGAGGGGTTGGTCAGGCAGCGAGCTCCTCCGCGATCGGCTCGTCGGCAGGGACCGCGGGTGCCTCGATCGAGCCTTCGGCGTCGCCGTCGAGCTCCCCGGACGCCGTCTCGATGCCATCCGCGGCTGACTCGGCGGCGTAGTCCTTCTTCTTTCGACCCGAGAGCATCTCGACCGTGTTCGCCACGATCTCGGTCTTCCAGTGGCGCAGGCCCTTGTCGTCGTCCCAGGTCCGGGTCTGGAGCCGGCCCTCGATCGCGACCTGCTGGCCTTTGCCGAGGTACCGGCCGCAGACCTCGGCGAGCCGGTCCCAGGTGACCACGTTGTGGAACTCGGGCCGTTCCTTGCCGTTGCCGGCGTACTCGGTGGTGGCCACGCTGAACTGCGTGACGTGCTTGCCCGACGCCAGCGCGCGCATCTCGGGATCGCGCGTCAGGCGCCCAGCCAGGAGGACCTTGTTCACGGTCCATCGCTCCTTCATCGGTCGGCCGACGGGGCACGGGCCGACCCTGCGTGCGGCGGGTCTGTGGCGGTAGCGCGAACCCTAGAGGGAGCCGCTCATCGGGCAATCATCCGGCGCTTACGCGGCCCTGCCGCAACATGCACCCATCTGCAACGCGAGCCACCCTTGCGCGTCTCAGGCGCAGCTGTCCTGGAGGCGGGTGATGAGCGACAAGCCACGTTCCCTCGGTTGCACGGCGGGACTCCTGATCGGCGGCGGTGCGCTTTCGCTGCTGCTCTTCGCGACCTCGTTGATGTTCTCGGAAGGCGGAGACGGCACCGTGTTCCTCGTCCTCGGCGTCGGCGCGATCATTGCCGGTCTTGCCCTGTTGGCCCGCCAATCCGCGCGGAGCTGAACAATGCCGGATCAGGCGAACGATCCGACCCCGCGGGCGGAAAGGCAGGACCAGAGCCTCAACGGCCGCCGAAGCGCACCCCAGGGCATGTTCTCGCTCGGGGCCGCGGGCGCCCTCAACCTTTCACCGGGCGACCAGGATCCTCGCGACAGCCCCGGTGGCCAGACGGCGCCAACCGATGGAGCCGCGGAGGCGCCGAGCTGGCGAATCGGGACGCTGTCCGCTGCGCTTGCCGGCCTGGGGATCGGCCAGGTCTGGTTCCGGGTCGTGGCCGGCTGGGTCCTGTACGACGACGTGTCCTTCTGGGTGATCCCACTCGGCGCGATCGCCATCGCGATCGGTGGGGCGCGCCTGGGGCGGCGTTGGATGTCCGACGAGTGGAGCGAAGGCATCTCGAGGCCGCAGGTCGCGTGGGCGGGCGCCGTGATCGTGGGCGCCGTGCTCGGCCTGATCCAGCTGATCTCGGAGTTCTGACCGAACCCAGGCGCTAGGACCTTCGTGCGGAGTGATCCGTCCGGCCTCGCGAAGACCTTCGAGCGTGCGGGGTTGCAGCCGTCCGAGAGCGGATTGCAGGCGCGTGGCGGCGGCGCCGTGATGGTGCTTCGGTGCTCCGGTACCAAGGTCCCCGGCTGGTGCGCGCGCGCCACCGACCATCGACCAGCGCGCAACGGGACCACCCGCCCATACCCCTGATGCAAGGTGGGCCGTAAGGTTCGCAGCACGTCGGGACGCGGCGCACCGGGGGCCACTCGAGGCGTCGGTCACGGACATCCGGACAGACTTCGGAGCTGACGAAGGGTCGGCAAGGGAGATCCCGTTCGGAAGTCACGAACCGAGCAACCATGATTTATCGGCCTCGAGCCGGAACGCGTCCAGACGGGACTCATTCGTTCGCGCATCGCCATCCATCGATCGCCTCCCGACGCACGCGGGAGGCGATCGGTCGTTTCCGGGCGATTCCGCGCTCTACGGGCGCCCCGGACCAGCGTGGGGGACGCGGGTCCGGGCGGGGAAGACGGAAGGGAAGGAGAACGGCGGGCGACCGCCGCCGTTCCCTGTATCGGCTCCGCGCCCGATCGTTGGCCTTCCTCGGTGCGGAGCCGGGCGGGATGATTGCCGATCGGCGGGAGGGTGCGGCAATAGGGAATCCGCCGCATCCCGCCGGTGCGGCCCGCCCGTGAGGTCGCGCTGGACGGCAGCCGCGGGGCCCCGCCCGGTATACTTCCGGGGTTCCCGAGCCGCGTCCAGGCAGCTCGGACAGGGGAGGTCCTGCGATCGCGCGATCAGGGCGCGTCGTCCGTCCCGTGAGGCGGCCGAGCGACCGGCAGACCACTCGCCACCGGAGCATCGATGGCGACCCACGGGAGATTTGCAACCAGATCCCGCGCCGGCAGGCCCGGGATCTCTTGATTCTTCCAGCTGGTCGCGCTCGCCGGGCGGGCGCGCTCTAGATGCCCGCCTCGATCGTCGTGGGGCTGCAGTGGGGCGACGAAGGCAAGGGCAAGACGACCGACTTCCTCGCCGAGCAGGTGTCGATGGTCGTTCGCTACCAGGGCGGCGACAACGCCGGCCACACGGTGGTGAAGGGCGACGAGGTCCTGAAGCTCCATCTCGTGCCGTCGGGAGTGCTCTACCCGCACATCACCTCGGTGATCGGCAACGGCGTCGTGGTCAACCCGGAGACGTTGATCGGCGAGCTGGACATGCTCGCGTCGCGCGGCATCGACGTCTCGCGCGTGCGCGTGAGCCGCTCGGCCCACGTGATCATGCCCTACCACGTTGCCCTGGACCGGGCCAACGAGGCGCGACTCGACGGGGCGAAGGTCGGCACGACGGGGCGGGGGATCGGGCCGACCTATGCCGATCGGGCGTGGCGCGTCGGGCTGCGCATGGAGGACCTGCTCGACCGCGGCGTCCTTCGGACGCGCCTCGAGCGGCTGCTGCCCGACAAGAACGTCCTGCTCGGCTCGATGGGCGCCGGCGTCTTCGATCTCGATCCGCTGGTCGACATGGCGTCCCGCTGGGGCGAGCGGCTCGCGCCGCACCTCGACGACACCACGTGGCTGGTCCAGGCCGCCCTGGCCCGCGGTGAGCACGTGCTCCTGGAGGGCGCGCAGGGGACGCTGCTCGATCTCGACCACGGCTCGTACCCGTTCGTGACTTCGTCGAACGCCGTCGCGGGCGGCGCGACGACGGGCGGCGGCATCGGGCCGCTCCAGGTGGACGAGGTCATGGGCGTCATGAAGGCCTACGCGACGCGGGTGGGCTCCGGACCCTTCCCGACGGAGCTCCTCGACGCCACCGGCGACCGGATCCGCGAACGCGGCAACGAGGTGGGCACCACGACCGGCAGGCCCAGGCGCGTCGGCTGGTTCGACGCCGTGCCGGTGCGCTTCGCGGTCGCGGTGAACTCGGTGAGCAGCATCATGCTCAATAAGCTCGACATCCTCTCGGGCATCGAGTTGATCCCGCTGTGCGTCGCCTACGAGATCGACGGCGGCCGGGTGGACCGCTGGCCGTCGTCCGCGTCCGCGCTCGCGCGTGCCACGCCGATCTACGAGCACTTCGAGGGCTGGTCGGAGCCGCTGCACGACGTCCGATCGCTGGCCGGGCTCCCCGACGCCGCCCGACGCTACGTGAGCGCCGTGGAGGAGCTCGCCGGCGTGCCGATCGTCCTCGTCTCGGTGGGCGCTGAGCGCACCCAGACGATCGAGCGAGCCTGGCGCCCGATGCGCCGGCAGCCGGTGCGGGTCGCGTGAGCGAGGCCGCCCGGTGAGCACGGCACCGACGCGCACGCTGATCGTCGGCTCGGGCGCGCGCGAGCACGCGCTCGCGTGGAAGCTCGCGGGCGAACCGGGCATGAACGAGGTCATCGTGGCGCCGGGGTCCGCGGCGATCGGCGCGGAACCGATGGTCCGGTGCGTGCCAGACGATCCGCTCGACGGCGCCGAGGTCGTTGCGGCCGCGAGGAGTGCTGCCGCCGAGCTCGTCGTGATCGGACCCGAGGCGCCCCTCGCCGCGGGCGTCGTCGACGCGCTGCGGGAGGCCGGCATCACGACCTTCGGCCCGACCCGGGCGGCGGCGCGAATCGAGACGTCGAAGGCGTTCTGCCACGACGTCGCCGAGGCCGCGGGCGTGCACGTGGCCCGGTCCCTGGCGTTCACCGAGGGCGAGGCGGCAGCGGCTCGTGCGTTCGTCGCCGAGCTCGGCGCGGGGGGCCACGGCGTCGTGCTCAAGCAGGACGGGCTCGCCGCAGGCAAGGGCGTGTCGGTCTACGACGACCCCGGGCTCGCCCTGGATCACGTCGCGTCGTATCTCGAGGGCCGCGGCGAGGGACCCGCGCTCGTCGTCGAGGAGCGGCTGACGGGCCTCGAGGCGAGCGTCATCGCGATCTGCGACGGCCGCGAAGCCATCGCACTGCCCGCGTCGCGCGACCACAAGCGGCTGTGCGACGGCGACCTCGGCCCGAACACCGGCGGGATGGGCGCCTACTCGCCGCTGCCCGACCTGCCCTATGAGGCGGTCTCGGACGTGCTCGAGACGGTCCATCGCCCGATCCTGGCCGAGCTCGCTCGGCGCGGAACCCCGTTCATCGGCTTCCTCTACGCGGGCCTCATGCTCACGGACAACGGCCCGGTCCTGCTCGAATGCAACGCGCGGCTCGGCGATCCCGAGGCACAGGTCATCCTGCCGCGGCTGGCCGTGGCGCTCGGGCCCGTGCTCGCCGCGGCGGCGCGTCGCGATCTCGGGGGCCTCGTCGCACAGTGGTCGGGCAGGCTGCCGGTGCTGCCGGGAGCGACGGTCGGGATCGTGCTCGCGTCGGAGGGCTATCCGGGGACGCCGAAGCGCGGGCTGCCGATCGAGGGCATCCACGCCGCGACAGATGCGGGTGCGCTGGTGTTCCACGGTGGCTCGGTCGGGCGACCGCAGGGGGGCTACGGAACGAATGGCGGACGCGTCCTCACGGTCGTCGGGCGGGGCGAGGACCTGGCACGGGCGCGAGAAGCCGCCGAGGCCGCCGCGGACCTGATCTCCTGGGACGGCATGCAGCGCCGCCACGACATCGCCGCGTCGCTGCCGCCGACCCCCGCGGTCGCGGTCGCGGGAGCCAGCCGATGATCCGCCGCTACACGCTGCCCGAGATGGGCGCGATCTGGTCCGAGGAGGCGCACTTCGAGCACATGCTCCGGGTGGAGCTTGCGGTCAGCCGGGCGCAGGCACGCCGCGGGCGCGTGCCCGAGAACGCGCTCGCCGCGATGGAGTCGCGCGCCAGGGTCGACGTCGCCCGGATCGAGGAGCTGGAGCGCACCACCGACCACGACGTGATCGCGTTCGTCTCCCAGGTCGCGGAATCCATCGGACCCGAGGGCCGCTACCTCCACCTCGGCCTGACGTCGTCGGACGTCGTCGACACGGCGCTCGCGTTGCAGCTCCGCGGGGCCGGTGACCTGCTCCTGCGGGACGCAGATCGGCTGCTCGAGGTCCTCGTGACCCGGGCGCGACAGGAGGCGGCGACGCTGATGATGGGCCGCACCCATTCGGTGCATGCCGAGCCGACAACGTTCGGTCTGAAGCTCGCGGGCTGGGCGTTCGAGCTCGACCGCGGGCGGCGACGCCTCGCGGAGGCGATCGACGAGGTCGCGACCGGCAAGCTCTCCGGGCCGGTCGGGACGTACAGCCACCTCGAGCCGGCAGTCGAAGCCGAGGTGATGCACGAGCTGGAGCTCCGCGTCGACCCGGTGAGCACGCAGATCGTGCAGCGCGACCGGCACGCGGCGCTGCTGACGGCGATCGCCATCCTCGGCGGGAGCCTGGAGCGCTTCGCCACCGAGATCCGGAACCTCCAGCACACCGAGATCGGCGAGGTCCAGGAGCCGTTCAAGGCCGGCCAGAAGGGCTCCTCGGCGATGCCCCACAAGCGCAATCCGATCCTGTCGGAGCGCGTGGCGGGTCTCGCCCGCGTGCTCCGCGGGTACGCAACCACCGCGCTCGAGAATCAGCCGCTGTGGCACGAGCGCGACATCAGCCACTCCTCGGCGGAGCGGGTGATCCTGCCGGACGCCACGATCCTGCTCGATTACCTGCTCCAGAAGTCGACCTCGCTCATCCGCGACCTCGTGGTGATCCCCGCGCGGATGCGCGAGAACATCGAGCGCGGCCTCGGGCTGCACGCCTCGTCGCGCGTCCTCCTGGCGCTCGTGGAGCGGGCCGGCCTGTCGCGGGAGCAGGCCTACGAGATCGTCCAGCGCGCCTCCTTCGAGGCCTCGAACGGCCGGCGCCCGCTGCGTGACGCCCTCGCGCTCGATCCGGTCGTCGCGCGCTCACTCAGCCTCGGCGACCTCGACGCGTGCTTCGACGACGCGCGCTACCTGTCGCACGTACCCGAGGTCATCGCCCGCCTCGACTCCTTGATCCCGACCGAGCGCGCACCCGAGCGCGCGCCGCGAAAGGCCACCGCCGATGCTCACCGCTGATCGCTACCTCCGGTCGGGCAAGGTCCGCGACCTGTTCCGGATCGACGACGAACGCCTCGCACTGGTCGCGTCGGACCGGATCAGCGCGTTCGACGTGGTCATGCCCACGCCGATCCCGGACAAGGGCCGCGTGCTGACCGGGCTCTCGCGGTTCTGGTTCGAAAAGACGAGTGACATCGTCCGCAATCACCTGCTGAGCCCTGACATCTCGGACATCCCCGACGCATCGTCCCTCGGCGACCTCGCGGAGCTGCGGGGCCGGACGGTGGTCTGCCGCGCTGCTGCGGTGCTGCCGGTCGAGATCGTTGTCCGCGGCTATCTCGCCGGTTCCGGTTGGAAGGAATACCTGCGCGAGGGGTCCGTCTGCGGGATCGCGCTGCCGCCGCTCCTCCGGGAGAGCGAGCGCTTGCCGGAGCCGATCCTCACCCCCGCCACGAAGGCCGAGCAGGGCGAGCACGACGTGAACATCGAGCTCGAGACGATGGTTGCGCTGCTCGCGGACTGGGCGCCGACTCCCGAGGACCGTCCGATCGGCACGACGAGGGCGCGGGCGCTGACCCACGAGGCCCGCCGGATCGCGCTCCGGCTGTACGAGACGGGCTCGGCGCGGTGCGCACGCGCGGGGATCGTCCTCGCCGACACCAAGTTCGAGATGGGCCTGATCGACGACGAGCTGATCCTGGTGGACGAGGTGATGACCCCGGATTCCTCCCGGTTCTGGGATGCCGCGACCTACCAGCCCGGCGGCCCGCAGGCGAGCTTCGACAAGCAGTTCGTGCGCGACTGGCTCGAGCGCTTGCCCTGGGACAAGACGGCGCCCGGCCCCGAGCTCCCACAGGAGGTCGTCGAGGGCACCCGTGCCCGCTACGTCGAGGCGTACGAGCGGATCACCGGCGCCAGCTTCGAGCGCTATCTGCAGGAGGACGTGATCGCCCCATGAGCGACTTCCGGTTCGCGGTCAACGTGCTGCCGAAGGACGGCATCCTCGATCCGCAGGGACGCGCCGTGGAGGGCAGCCTCGGGCATCTCGGCGTCGAGGGCGTCAGTGGCGTGCGGGTCGGGCGACGGGTGGAGCTGACCGTCGATGCCGCTACCGAGGCCGATGCACGTGCGACCGTGGAGCGGCTGGCGAGCGAGCTGTTCTCGAATCCACTGATCGAGTCGTTCGCGATCGAGTGGGTCGACATCCACGCAGGAGCCGCACGATGACGGTTCGGGTGGGCGTCGTCGTCTTCCCCGGCTCGAACTGCGATCGCGACACGCTGCGCGGTCTCGAGCTCGCCGGCGCCGAGGCAGTGCCGCTGTGGCACGAGCAGGCGTCTCTCGAGGGCGTCGCCGCGGTGGTGCTGCCGGGTGGCTTCGCATACGGCGACTACCTGCGGGCGGGCGTGATCGCCCGATTCAGCCCCGTGATGCGCGCCGTCTCCGCGTTCGCTGCCGATGGCGGGCTCGTGCTCGGGATCTGCAATGGCTTCCAGGTGCTCGCCGAGGCGGGCCTCGTGCCCGGCGCGCTGCTGCGAAACCGCGGGTTGCGGTTCCTGGGCCGCGACGTCCGGATCTCCGCCGAGCGGCTGGACACGCCGTTCACCGCGCTCGTCGGGGATGGACGGCCGCTGCGCATGCCGATCGCGCACGGCGAGGGCTGCTACTTCGCCGACGACGCCGCGCTGGATGAGCTGGAGCGCCATGGACGAGTGCTGTTCCGGTACGTGGACGCGGACGGACGGCGAGCCGAGGGCGAGAGCGATCCGGCGAACCCGAATGGCTCGCTGCGAGCGATCGCCGGCGTCATGAACGATCGCGGCAACGTGGCCGGGCTAATGCCGCACCCGGAACGAGCCGCCGACAGGCTCCTCGGCTCCGACGACGGGCTCCCGATCCTGCGCTCGCTCGTGCAGGCCGCGGCGCGGGCGGCGAACGTCCCGAATGAGGCGCAGCCTGCCCTGGTGGGCGCCTGATGATCCTCGCCGAGCGAGCAGCCGACGGGATTGCCGAGTCGCCGGCGCCCGTCGTGCCGCTGCACCTGGCCCTCGGGCTGACTGATGACGAGCTGGACGCGATTCGGGGCCGCCTGGGCCGGGACCCGAACGACCTCGAGCTGGCGATGTTCAGCGTCATGTGGTCGGAGCACTGCTCCTACAAGAGCTCGAAGCCGCTGCTCAAGACGCTGCCGACGGGTGGCGAGGGCGTGGTTGCGGGACCCGGCGAGAACGCGGGCGTGGTCTCGATCGGCGACGGGCTCGCGGTCGCGTTCAAGCTGGAGTCGCACAACCACCCCAGCGCCGTCGAGCCGTACCAGGGTGCGGCCACAGGCGTCGGCGGGATCCTGCGCGACATCTTCACGATGGGCGCCCGCCCGATCGCGGTCCTCGATGCGCTGCGCTTCGGCGATCCATCGGAGGCGCGAACGCGGCACCTCGTCGACGGCGTTGTCCGGGGCGTCGGCGGCTACGGCAACTGCGTGGGCGTGCCCACGGTCGGCGGCGAGCTGGTGTTCGACCCGAGCTACCAGGGCAACCCGCTGGTGAACGTGATGGCCATCGGCGTGCTCGAGGAGCGGGTCCTCACGCGGGCAGCGGCCCCGGGTCCGGGCAACCTGGCGGTGCTCTTCGGAAGCGCGACGGGCAGGGACGGCATCGGGGGAGCGTCGGTGCTCGCGTCCGCGACGTTCTCCGACCAGGAGGCGTCCAAGCGGCCATCCGTCCAGGTCGGCGACCCGTTCGCCGAGAAGCTCCTGATCGAGGCGTCGCTCGAGCTGATCGAGCGCGGGCTCGTCGAGGGGCTGCAGGACCTCGGCGCGGCGGGGATCACGTGCGCGACGTCCGAGACCGCGGATCGCGCGGGCACGGGCATCGCGATCGACCTCGACGACGTGCCCCGGCGCGAGCCGGGCATGGAGCCGTTCGAGGTGATGATCAGCGAGAGCCAGGAGCGGATGCTCGCGATCGTCCGACCGGCGCAGTTCGACGACGTCGCCGCCGTGTGTGCGCGCTGGGGCTTGCCATGCGCGGTCATCGGCCGCGTGACCGATGACGGCGACATCTCCGTCACCAGCAACGGCCGCGAGCTCGCGCGGGTCCCGGCTCGGGCGCTCACCTCGGAGGCGATCGTCCACGAGCGGCTGGCAGCGCCGCCGGAGCGACGCCGCCTCGCGCCCGCACCCGGAGCGCCGGTCGTTGCCAGCGACCAGCTGCCGGAGCGGGGCATGGACCCTGGCGCGGTGCTGCTGGCCCTGCTGGGATCGCCCAATCTCGCCTCGCGGCGCGCGGTGTTCGAGCAATACGACTCGACCGTCCAGGCGTCGACGGCGTCGGGTCCCGACGCCGGTGGTGCCGCGGTCCTGCGCCTGCCGGGCACGACCAAGGGCCTCGTCGCCGCCACGGATGGGAACGCGGGCGTGAGCGCCGCCGATCCCTGGCTGGGCGCGGCGATGAGCGTGGCCGAGGCGGCGCGCAACGTGGCAATCACGGGGGCGCGGCCGCTCGGCGTCACGAACTGCCTCAACTTCGGCGACCCCACGCGCCCGGACGCGTTCTGGCAGCTCAGCGAGGCGGTCCGCGGCCTGGGTGACGCCTGCCGGGCGCTGGGACTGCCCGTCACCGGCGGCAACGTCTCGCTGTACAACGAATCCGCTCGCGGCCGGATCCAGCCGACACCCCAGATCGGCGTCGTGGGGCTGCTCGACGACGTCGCCGCCGCGATCGCCCCCGCATTCCATGCGGCCGGTGACGCCATCGTGCTGGTGGGGGAGGCAGGGCCAGGGCTCGCGGGCAGCGAATACGCGCGGGTGGCGGGCGTCGCGCCGGAGGACGGTCCGCCTGCGCTCGATCTCGAGCTGGAGCGCGGCCTGCAGGCATTCCTGGTGGAGGCCGCTGGACGCGGGCTTCTCGAGAGCGCGCAGGACGTCTCCGGCGGTGGGTTCGCCGTGGCGCTCGCTGAGGCGGCGATGTGGTCCGGGCTGGGCGCGAACGTGCGACTGCCCGTCGCGAGCTCGCCCGCGGTCGATCTCTTCGGTGAGAGCCCGAGCCGGGTCATCGTGACCGCGGCCCCGCACCACGCGGCGGCCCTCGAGCTGCTCGCCCGCCAGCACGGGCTGCCGGTCGAACGGATCGGCTTCGTGGGCGGGGACCGGCTCTTCGTGGACCTCGCCGGGGCCGGCGCGACCGGCGCCGCGGAGGAGCGTGGCTCGAGCGTCGCCGACGCCATCGACGTCGCCCTTGCCGACCTGACCCGCGCCTGGGAGCACGGACTGCCGCGCGCGCTCGGCTGGGATGCTGCATCCGCCTCGATGGAGGGCCGCTAGATGTGCGGGGTCGTCGGCATCGCGCTACCGCCGGGCTCGGGCACCGAGGCGGCGGCGGCCGCGTCCACCGGCCTTTTCGCCCTCCAGCACCGCGGCCAGGAGTCGGCCGGGCTCGCCGTCAGCGACGGCGCGGAGATCTTCCTCTACAAGGACCTCGGCATGGTCGGGCAGGTGCTCGATGAGCGCCGGCTTCCGGCGCTGCGCGGCGACCTCGCGATCGCGCATTGCCGCTACTCGACGACCGGCTCCACGGTCTGGGAGAACGCCCAGCCGACGTTCCGCCTGGGCCCGCGACGCGCGGTCGCGATCGGCCACAACGGCAACCTCGTCAACACACGCGAGCTGCTGGAGCAGCTGCAGGGCGGGCGCGCCCGACTCGCGGCAACGACCGACACGGAGCTCCTGACGACGCTCCTCGCCGACGAGCCGGCCACGGACACCGTGGAGGCGCTCACGCAGCTGCTGCCGCGCGTTCGCGGCGCCTACTCGCTGATCGTCCTCGACAAGAGCCGAATCATCGGCATTCGCGATCCACACGGCTTCCGGCCGCTGGTCCTCGGGCGGATCCCCGATGTCGCCACGGGAGCGAGCGACGCGGCTCCGTGGGCGCTCGAGGGCGCGCGCGACGGCTGGGTGCTCACCTCGGAGACGACCGGCCTCGACATCCTCGGCGCGGAGTTCGTGCGCGACGTCGACGCCGGCGAGATGGTCATCCTCGAGCCGGGCCGCGAGCCACGCTCCGTGCGGTTCGCGCCGGCGGACCCGGCGCTGTGCGTCTTCGAGATGATCTATTTCGCCCGCCCCGACTCGTACATGGAGGGCCGCAACCTGTACGAGGTCCGGCGGCGCATGGGCGAGCAGCTGGCGGTGGAGCATCCGGCCGAGGCCGACCTCGTGATGCCCGTGCCGGACACCGGTGCACCCGCCGCCGCCGGCTACGCCGAGGCCAGCGGCCTGCCGTATCGCGAGGGTCTCGTCCGTAACCGCTACACCGGCCGAACGTTCATCCAGCCATCGCAGACGATGCGCCACCGCGGCGTGACGCTGAAGCTGAACCCGCTCCGCGAGGTCGTGCGCGGCAAGCGCCTGACCGTCGTCGACGACTCGATCGTGCGGGGCACGACGACCAAGCAGATCGTCGCGCTCCTGCGCAAGGCCGGCGCCGCGGAGGTCCACGTCCGGATCAGCGCGCCGCCGATCTACCACCCGTGCTTCTACGGCATCGATACCCAGGTCGAGACCGAGCTGATCGCGGCGCACATGTCCGTCGAGGAGATTCGCGACTTCATCGGCGCGGACTCGCTCGGCTATCTCTCGATCGCCGGCGTCCTCGCGGCCCTCGACCTGCCCTACGACCGCTTCTGCTTCGCGTGCTTCGACGGCCGCTACCCGGAGCCCGTCCCGTATGACAGCGAGCGCCGAAAGTTCATGCTCGAAGAGGCCGTGCCGGCGCGTGGGTGAGATTCGGCGCTCCTACACTGAGTCGGGGGTCGACGTCGCCGCCGGCGAGCGCGCGGTCGAGCTGATGCGCTCGGCGGTCGACTCGACCCGACGCCCAGAGGTGCTCGGCGGCATCGGCGGCTTCGGCGGCGCCGTCTCGATCCCGCCCGGCTACCGCGAGCCGGTGATCGTGTCCTCGACCGATGGCGTCGGCACCAAGGTCGCCATCGCCGCCCAGCTTCGACGCTGGGACACGGTCGGCATCGACCTCGTCGCGATGTGCGCCGACGACGTCGTCTGCACGGGTGCCGAGCCGCTTGCCTTCCTGGACTACATCGCCGTCGGGCGGCTCGAGCCCGAGGCGGTCGCCGGGATCGTGAGCGGGGTGGCGGCGGGCTGCCGCGAGGCGGGTTGCGCACTCGTCGGGGGTGAGACCGCGGAGCATCCTGGCATGCTCGAGCAGGGCACCTTCGATCTCGCGGGGACGTGCCTTGGCATCGCCGAGCGATCCGACCTGCTCGACGGCACGGCCGCACGGGATGGCGACCTGATCTATGGCCTGCCCTCGTCCGGCCTCCACTCGAACGGCTACTCGCTCGTGCGCAGCCTGCTGGCGAAGTACGCGATCCCGCTCGAGCGGCCGTACCAGGAGCAGCTCGCCATGTCCCTGGGCGACGCCGGCCGCGATTCGGCGCTCGGCGCCGAGCCCGAGCTCGCGCTCCAGACCGTCGCAGACGTGCTGCTCACACCGACGCGGATCTACGCCCGCCGGCTGCTCGAGGCCCGTCGCGCGTTGCGCGCGGCCGGGCACGACGTTCGGGGCATGGCCCACATCACCGGCGGCGGCCTTCCGGGCAACGCGCCGCGGGCGCTGCCGGCCGGTCTCGCCGCGCACCTGGACCCGGATCGCTGGGCGATGCCCTCGGTGATGAAGCTGTTCGCGGCGCTGGGCGGCCTGACCGACGAGGAGGTTCGCGCGACGTTCAACGGCGGCATCGGCATGGTCGTGGTCGTGGATGCAGCCGCCGCGCCCGCGCTCGAGGCCGCCCTGCCCGGGGCGGCACTCGTCGGGGAGGCGGTCAGCGTGTCCGACCCCGGCGCGAGGTACGTCGAGGGACCGCTGCGGGTGGCGGTCTGAGCGGTTCCACCGTGCCGGGAATCGCCGTCGGCGTTTCCGGCGCCGGGAGCAACCTGCGAGCCCTCGCTGCCGCCGCGGCCCGGGGCGAGCTCGGTGGCGAGATTCGCCTCGTCTTCGCGGATCGTCCGTGCCCCGCGCTCGACTGGGCGGCGGAGCAGGGGATCGACACGGCGGTGATTGCCGGGGGCGACGACCTGACCGTCGCCGAGACCCTGGAGGCCGTGCACCCGGCCGGCGTCGTCCTCGCGGGCTACATGCGGATCGTCGGGCCACGCACGCTCTCGGCGTTCCCCGGCCGGATCCTCAACACGCACCCGTCGCTGCTGCCCGCCTTCCCGGGCGCCCACGCCGTGCGCGACGCCCTCGCCCACGGCGCGAAGGTCACCGGCTGCACCGTGCACCTCGTGGACGAGACTCTCGACGGCGGCCCCATCGTTGCCCAGGAGGCCGTCGCGATCGAGCCCGGCGACGACGAGGCATCGCTCCACGAGCGGATCAAGCTCGTCGAGCATCGGCTGCTCCCGCGCGCCGTGGCGCTCGTGCTCGCGGACGCACTCCGGGTCGACGGTCGGCGGACTGCGATTGAGGCAACCCGTGCCGACAAGACCCTTCCGCAGCCGCGCCGGGCGCTGCTGTCGGTGAGCGACAAGACGGGAGTGGTGAACATCGGTCGAGGGCTGGTCGAGCGCGGCTTCGAGCTCGTGTCGACGGGAGGAACCGCACGTGCCCTCCGCGAGGCCGGGCTGCCGGTCACGGACGTGAGCGCGGTGACGGGCTTCCCGGAGATCCTCGACGGCCGGGTGAAGACCCTGCACCCCGCAATTCACGCGGGGATCCTCGCGGACGGCCGGCAGGCTGTGCATCGCGAGGCGCTGGTCGAGCGCGGCATCGCGCCGTTCGAGCTCGTCATCGTCAACCTGTACCCATTCGCGGCCGCCGCGGAGCGGCCCGGGATCACGCTCGACGAGCTCGTCGAGGAGATCGACATCGGCGGGCCGTCCATGGTGCGAGCGGCAGCGAAGAATCACGCCTCCGTGGCGATCGTCACGGACCCGGCGCGGTACGCAGCCGTCCTCGACGCGCTGGACGCGGCCGGCGGGATCCCGCTCGAGCTGCGCTCCGCCCTCGCCGTCGAGGCGTTCCGGCACACGGCGGCCTACGACGCCCGGATCGCCGCCGAGCTGCCGCGCCGGATGGACGCGGCCGGTGTCGCGCTGCCTCCCGAGCCCGGCATGCCTCGCAGCGCCGATCCCTTCCCGCGCGTGCTGGTCCTCCCGCTCGAGAAGATCGAGACGCTGCGCTACGGCGAGAACCCGCACCAGCCCGCGGCCCGCTACCGCAGAACGGATCGCGCGCCGCGCCCCGCGGACGGGCCATTCGCGAGCGGCGAGCCGCCGCTCCAGGGCAAGGCCCTGTCCTACAACAACGTCCTCGACGCAGCGGCGGCAGCAGGCATCGCCCGCCTGCTTCGCGGCCCCGCCTGCGTCGTGGTCAAGCACACGAACCCGTGTGGCGCCGCGGAGCGCGACAGCCTCCTCGAGGCGTGGCGCGCAGCACTCGCCGGCGATCCCGAGGCGGCGTTCGGCGGCGTCGTCGGCCTCACGCGGGAGGTGACAGCGGAGGTCGCGCGCGAGCTCACGAGCATCTTCCTCGAGGTCGTGGTCGCACCGTCCTTCGACGCGGCGGCCCGTTCGATCCTCGCCGAGAAGCCGAACCTGCGGCTCGTCGTGGACGCCGCCCTCGAGCTGGATCGAGCGCCGGATCCGCAGCGGGGCGGCTCGGTGGACTACCTCGGCTCCATCCGCACGGCGGGCGGTGCGGTGCTCGTCGGTGCGCGGGATGACGGCATGGATGACCCGGGCGAGTGGGTGACCCTCACCTCCCGCCACGCGACGGAACGAGAGGCGTCGGACCTCGACCTTGCCTGGCGCCTGGTCCGCGGCGTCGTGTCCAACGCGATCGTGCTCGTCCGCGACGGCCAGCTGATCGGGCTGGGCTCGGGGCAGGTGAGCCGCGTCGACGCGTGTCGTCAGGCGGTCGCCAAGGCCCAGCGCCTGCACGGCGGGAGCGGTGGCGCGAAGGGCGCCGTCGCCGCGTCGGACGCCTTCTTCCCATTCCCCGACGGCCCACAGGTGCTGCTCGACGCCGGGGTGACCGCCATCGTCCAGCCGGGCGGCTCGGTGCGTGACGCCGAGGTCCTGCACGCGGTCGAACAGGCCGGCGCAGTCATGCGCATCACCGCTCGTCGCCACTTCCGCCACTGAGCCCGGCGGGGGATACTGCGCACGTGAGCCAGCTGACCAACGAGGAATGTGTCCGGCGCTACGCGACGGCCTCCGCAGCCCATGATCTCCAGGCGCTCGCCGGGCTGCGCCATCCCGACTGGCGGGTGTCGTGGCCGCAGTCGGGCGAGAGCGTGCACAGCAGCCGGGCCTTCGCCGAGATCATCGCGAACTACCCGGGTGGCGCGCCCAGGACCGAGGTCACCCGCATCGTCGGCCTCGAGGACCAGTGGGTGGTCACCGCGGCGAACACGGCGCTCCGGGTCGCCGGCAGCGGCGATTACTGGTGGTCGGAGTGGCGGATCACGTACCCGACCGGCGACGTGTACCTCGTCGTCGACCTGTTCGAGCTCCGCGATGGCCTGGTCTATCGCGAGACGGTGTACTGGGCGGCGCCCTTCGAGGCTCCTGCCTGGCGCGCGCCGTGGGTTGATCGAGGCTAGTATCCCCGCGTGATCCGACCCCGGAGCCCGATGGCGATGCCGGGGCGGTCGATCCGCCGGCGGGCCTGACCCAGGCGACCCGACGGCCGAGCGGCCGCCATCTCGACCGCGCGTCGCGAAGGCGCGCCGCCCACCACGTCCCCAGGTCGACCCCTCACGACGAGGACCCATGCCTGATCGTCCGCGCTACTACCTGACGACCGCCATCGCGTACCCCAACAACAAGCCCGGCCTGCACACCCTGTACGAGGTGATCGGGGCGGACGTGATCGCACGCTGGCACCGGATGAAGGGCGACGACACGCGCTTCCTGACCGGCACCGACGAGCATTCCGTGAACATCGCCGAGAGCGCCGCGGCCCAGGGCCGGGACACGCGCGAGTTCGTCGATTCGATGGTCGGGCTGTTCACGTCGGCCGAGGACGAGCTGCTCATCGCGCCCGATCGATTCATCCGGACGACGGACCCGGACCACCGGCGGGCGTCGCAGGAGATGGTTCGTCGCGCCTACGCGAGCGGCGACATCTACCGCGGCAAGTACGAGGGCTGGTACTGCCCGAACGAGGGCTTCAAGGCGCTGTCCGACCTGCACGAGACACCCGACGGCATGCGCTGCCCGAACCACCCGAACATCCAGCTCCAGTGGCTCACCGAACGCAACTGGTTCTTCCGCCTGTCGGCGTACGCGGATCGGCTGCTCGCGCACTTCGAGGCGCACCCGGACTGGGTCCAGCCGGAGTACCGCAAGAACGAGATGCTCGCGTTCATCCGTGCCGGCCTCGAGGACATCTCGATCAGCCGTGAGACCTTCCACTGGGGCATCCCGTTCCCGATCGCGGAGAACGGCGAGACCTCGCAGCGCGAGGATGGCTCGTGGGATCCCGAGGCGGGCGTCATCTACGTCTGGTTCGACGCGCTCATCAACTACATCACCGGCGCCGGGTTCCCCGACGACCCGGACGCCTTTGCCAGGTGGTGGCCGGCCGACCTGCACGTGATCGGCAAGGACATCAACCGGTTCCACACGATCATCTGGCCGGCGATGCTGATGAGCGCGGGCATCGAGCTCCCGCGCAAGGTCTGGGTCCACGGCTGGCTGCTCGCCGCGGGCGGTGACCGCATGAGCAAGAGCCGGGGCAACATGCTCGACCCGAGTGACGTCGTGGCGGCGCTCAGCGCCGATGGCGCTCGCTACGTGACGCTCCGCGAGGTGCCCTTCGACAAGGACGCCGAGGTCTCGTGGGATTCGTTCGTCCGCCGCTACAACGCGGACCTCGCGAACGACTTCGGGAACCTCGTCAACCGGACCGTCTCGATGGCCGGGCGCTACCTCGGGGGCGAGCGGCCGGCGCCGCGCACCGGCACCGAGGCGCCGCTCGCGACCGCCTGGTCGGCGGCGGTCCGCGCCTACGAGACCAAGCTGGACGGCCTGCTCCTCCACGAGGCCCTTGCGGCGCTCTGGGACTTCGTCGGCGCCGCGAACCGGTTCGTGGAGGCGGAGCAGCCGTGGGCGATCGCGAAGGCGGCTCGGGCCGGCGATGCCGCGGCGCCGGAGGCGGAGGCGCGTCTCGCCGGCGTGCTCGGCGACCTCGTGGAGGCGGTCCGGCTCATCTCCCTCGCGGTGGCGCCGTTCATGCCCTCGATCACGCCGCGCGCCCTCGCCCAGCTCGGCTACGAACACCCGTACGCGGCAGACGGCAACGGGGGGCCCAGGCTGCTCGAGCAGCTGGAGTGGGGAGCCGCTGCCGAGGCGAGCGGCCGCCTCGGAGCGCCGGAGCCGCTGTTCCCCCGGCTCGAGGCGGAGGTGCAAGCCGCGGGCGACCCGGCCACTGCGGGGCCGGGCCGCTGAGCGTGCGCAAGGTCGTCGTCTACGAGTTGCTGTCGCTCGACGGCGTGGCCGAGGACCCGGACGCGTTCGTCGCCAGCTGGGACGCCGAGATGGACGCCAACCTCGGCAGCGTGATCGCAACGCAGGATGCGGTGATCCTGGGTCGTCGCAGCTTCGCAGAGTGGGCGCGGTTCTGGCCGGGCAGCGAGATCCAGCCCTTTTCGGGCTTCATCAATGCCGTCCCGAAGTACGTCGTCACCTCGACACCCCTGGATCGGGATTGGACCAACGCGACGGCGATCGCGGGCGACCCGGTCGCCTTCGTCGCGGGCCTGCGACAGGGGGCCGGTGGCGACATCGGTGTCCACGCCAGCATCTCGGTCGCGCAGGCGCTCCTGGCCGCCGGCCTCGTCGACGAGCTCCGGCTCGTCATTTCGCCCACGCTGGCCGGTACCGGACGGCGGCTCCTGGAGCGCCCGCCCTCCGTGTCACTGGAGCTGCTCGACAGCTCCGTCACCTCGTCGGGGACCCTGCTGCTCGGCTACCGCGTGATTCGCTGATGCGCCGTTGTCGATTCCACCCGGGTCCGTTCGTCGCCTGATCGGACGCGGCGTGCGTCGCTCGCATGGGAGGAATTCCGCATGTCGAAGCACGGCGAGCTCAGCCACATCGAGTTCCCGGCCGACGACGTCGAGCGCGCCAAGGCGTTCTACGGCGCCGTGTTCGGGTGGCAGTTCCGGGCGATGGACGAGATGCCCGACTACTTCCTGTACGAGGCGGGCCCCGGCGGTCTCGGTGGCGGGCTCGGCAAGCGCGGGGTGAACGCGCCCGACGCGATCCGCAACTACATCGCCGTCGACTCGATCGACGACAGCCTCGCCGCCGCGACCGCGAACGGCGGCAGCGTCGTGGTCCCCAAGACCGACATCGGCTTCGGCTGGTACGCGGCGATCACCGACACCGAGGGCAACGAGCTCGGGCTGTACAAGTCCAAGGCTTCCGAGGGCTAGTCCGGCGACAACCCCGGGGCGCCGCGTGCGACGATGCCGCGGTGACCCTCGTCGACAGCCACTGCCACCTCAACGCCGAGCGTTTCGCCGGCGACGAGGCGGCTGTGCTCGATCGGGCGAGGGCGGCCGGTGTCGAGCGGGTCATGGTGCCCGGCTGGAACGTGGCATCGTCGGCCCGGGCGCTCGAGCTGGTCGATCGGTTTCCGTCGCTCGATGCCTCCGTCGGTGTGCATCCGCACGACGCCGCGAAGGTCGACGACGCCGGCTGGCGCTCGATCGCGGCGTGGGCGCGCGATCCAAGGGTGAAGGCGATCGGCGAGACCGGGCTCGACTACGACCGCGCCTTCTCGCCGATCCCCGACCAGCTCGTCAACCTGCGCCGGAATCTCGAGCTCGCGCTGGAGACCGGCAAGCCCGCGATCATCCACGTCCGCTCGAAGGCGGGGAGCGGCGAGGCGCAGGACGCCACGGTCGGCATCCTCATGGACCTCGGCTTCGGTTCGCAGCGATCCCTGTCCGCCTTCGCGGACCGGCCGCCGGCGGTCATCCACTCGTTCTCGGGCTCGGTCGACTACGCCCGCCGGGTGCTCGATCTGGGGCTCGCGATCTCGATCTCGGGCCTGGCCTTCAGGGCAGGGGAGGAGTCGACCGCCGACGTCGTGCCCCTCGTACCGGCAGACCGTCTCCTCGTCGAGACGGACTCGCCCTTCCTCTCGCCACCCGGCGCCCCGCGCGGCCGCAATGAGCCGGAATGGGTCCGCGTCACCGCCGCGTGGGTGGCGCAGCGTCGCCACACCGCCTCGGGCGACGAGCTCGGACCGAACCTCGTCGGCGCGTACGAACGGGTCTTCGCAGCGACCCGATGATTCGGCGCTGGTAGCATCGGCGCCCGATCCCATGGCGCAGGAACCAGCCGTCTCCCGTCGCGCCGTCCTCCAGGCTGCCGCCCTCGGCATGGGCGCGGTGCTGCTCGACGCGTGCACGCCCACCCCGAGCAGCCCAGCGGGCTCCGCGACCACGACCGGTGTCCCGCCCACGCCGGCGCCGGCGAGCGCAGGTGCAACCTCGGGAGCGAGCCCGGCAACGAGCGACAGACCGCTGCCGCTCCGCCAGCGCATCGCGCGACTGCTCGTCATCGGCTTTCGAGGGCTCCGCGTCCGGCCGGACGACTGGGTGGCCGGGAACATCGCGGTCGACGGCCTCGGTGGCGTGATCCTGTTCGACCGGGACGGGCGGACCGGGGGAGCGCGCAACATCCGGACAGCCCGTCAGGTCACGACCCTCGTCTCGGATCTCCGAGCGCTCGCGCCCGGACGCGAGCTCATCGTCGCCATCGACCAGGAGGGCGGCCTCGTCACGCGGCTCTCGCCCGCCTACGGCTTCCCCGCCGTGGCATCGGAGGAATCCATCGGCAGGCAGGACGAGGCGGCGGTCACCGCGTGGGCCGAGGGCCTCGTGGCCACCCTCGCCGACGTCGGGATCAACCTCAATCTCGCTCCGGTGGTGGACCTCAACGTGAACCCGAAGAACCCGGCGATCGGCGCCCTCGACCGCGCGTTCTCGAAGGATCCCGTGGTCGTGACCACGGACGCCGCGATCGAGATCCAAGCGCACCGGGCGCAGGGCATCCGCACGGCCCTCAAGCACTTCCCAGGGCTCGGCAGCGCCACCGCCAACACGGACTTCGGCGTCGCCGACGTCACGAAGACCTGGTCGCAGCGGGAGCTCGATCCATATCGCGGCCTCATGGGCCAGGGCCTCGTCGACGTGATCATGTCGGGCAACCTGGTGAATGGGCAGATCGACGCGAATGCGCCGGCATCGCTGAGCCGGGCCGCCGTGACGGACCTGCTGCGCGTCGCCATGGGCTGGAACGGGGTCGTCATCACCGACGACCTGCAGGCCGGCGCGATCGCCGACAACTTCGGGCGGGAGGACGCCGTGGCGCTCGCCCTCGAGGCCGGCAACGACCTGCTGCTGTTTGCGAACCAGCAGGTCTACGACCCCGAGATCGTGGGCTGGGCGGTGGACCTCATCGAGGGGTTCGTGAACGCCGGCCGGATCACCGAGGCGAGAATCGACGAGTCCTACGGACGCGTCACCGCGCTCTTCGCGAACGGCGGTTGACACCCTCGGTGCCGCGCTCCTAGTATTGCTAGCACTCTCACACCGAGAGTGCTAAACGGCTCGGGTTTCGAGGCCCCGCCGGCCCTACGGGAGGCACCGGAGGCGCGGAGGACGACCCAGGGTCGCACCGGCACCAACGCGGGGGTGGCCCCGCCGACATCGATCGGGCGTGATCCCGGTCCCGCAGGTTCGGACGGCTTCGGGCCGTCCCCAGGAGGAACACCTTGGCCACTGCCACGAGCACCGCGACGAAGCTGACGCCGCTCGGCGACCGCGTCGTCGTGAAGCCGACGCCGCGCGAGGAGATGACGAAGAGCGGCCTCGTGCTGCCGGACACCGCGAAGGAGAAGCCCCAGGAGGGCGAGATCATCGCCGTCGGCCCGGGCCGCGTCCTCGAGGACGGCAAGCGCGAGCCGATGGACGTCAAGGTCGGCCAGAAGGTCCTGTACGGCAAGTACGCGGGGACCGAGTTCAAGCTCGATGACGACGAGCTCCTCATCGTCAGCCAGAAGGACATCCTCGCCGTCGTCGCCTAGCGACGAGACCGGCGCACGAAGACCCCACCACAGGAACACCTGGAGGCACCACCTTGGCCAAGCAGCTCAGCTTCGACGAGACCGCTCGTCGCTCACTCAAGCGCGGCATCGACCGCCTCGCCGACGCGGTCCGCGTGACGATCGGCCCCAAGGGCCGCAACGTCGTGCTCGACAAGAAGTTCGGCTCGCCGACGATCACCAACGACGGCGTGACCATCGCGCGCGACATCGAGCTCGAGGACCCCTTCGAGAACATGGGCGCCCAGCTCGTGAAGGAAGTCGCGACCAAGACCGATGACGTCGCCGGCGACGGCACGACCACCGCGGTTGTGCTCGCCCACGCGATGGTCAGCGAGGGCCTCCGCAACGTCACCGCCGGCGCCAACCCGATGCAGATCAAGCTGGGCATCGAGAAGGCCGTCGATGCGGTCGTGGAGCAGATCAAGTCTGTCTCGCGCTCCGTGGACAACCGCGAGCAGATCTCGGCCGTGGCCGCGATCTCGGCCGCAGATCCCGAGGTCGGCGAGATCATCGCCGAGGTGATGGACAAGGTCGGCAAGGACGGCGTCATCACCGTCGAGGAGGGGCAGAGCCTCGGCCTCGAGAAGGAATACACCGAGGGCATGCAGTTCGACCGGGGCTACATCTCGGCGTACTTCGTGACGAACCCGGACCGGATGGAGGCCGTTCTCGAGAACGCCCTCATCCTCATCACCGACAAGAAGATCTCGAGCATCCAGGACATGATCCCGGCGCTCGAGAAGGGCGTCCAGCAGGGTCGCCCCATGCTGATCATCGCCGAGGACGTCGACGGTGAGGCGCTCGCGACCCTCGTCGTGAACAAGCTCAAGGGCACGATCTCCGTGCTTGCAGTCAAGGCGCCGGGCTTCGGCGATCGTCGCAAGGAGATGCTCCGCGACATCGCCACGCTGACCGGCGGCACCGTCATCAGCGAGGAGATCGGCCGCAAGCTCGACTCCGTCACCGCCGAGGACTTCGGCAAGGCGCGCCGCGTCGTCGCGTCCAAGGACGACACGACGATCGTCGACGGCGAGGGCTCGCCCGACGCGATCAAGGCGCGCATGACCCAGATCAAGGCCCAGATCGAGGAGACGACCTCCGACTACGATCGCGAGAAGCTCCAGGAGCGCCTCGCGAAGCTCGCCGGTGGCGTCGCCGTGATCAAGGTCGGGGCCGCGACCGAGGTCGAGCTCAAGGAGAAGAAGCACCGCATCGAGGACGCACTCTCGACGACCCGCGCGGCCGTCGAGGAGGGCATCGTCGCCGGCGGCGGCACCACCCTCCTGCAGGCCATTCCGGCGCTCGACAAGGTCAAGCTCAGCGGTGATGCCCAGGTCGGCGTCGAGATCGTGCGCAAGGCCCTCGAGGCGCCCGCCCGGCAGATCGCCGACAACGCCGGCCAGTCCGGCGAGGTCGTCGTGGCCAAGGTCAAGACGCTCAAGGTCGGCGAGGGCTATGACGCCCTGGCCGGCGAGTACGGGGACCTGTTCAAGAAGGGAATCGTCGACGCCGCCAAGGTGACGCGCTCGGCCCTCCAGAACGCCGCCTCGATCGCCGCGATGGTCCTGACCACCGAGACGCTCGTCACGGATATCCCCGAGAAGAAGGAAGCGATGCCAGCCGGCGGCCACGGCCACGGCGGCGACATGGACTTCTAGCCCTCGCTTCGGCGCCCCAGGCGGGCGTCGGCGCTGCGCGCGTCGGCTCACGCACCTTCAAGTGCGTTCGCCTTCCGTGCTCGCCCCTCCTTCGCCTGCGACGCCGCAGCTTCGGCCTGAAGCGCACCCGTAGAGAGCCCGGGCCATCGGCCCGGGCTCTTCGATTCGCGCTGTTTGGGTCGGGTTGTCGACCCTCGGCATTTGAGGGCGCCGATCCGTTCGAGCCCGCCTATGGTGTCGCTGCCGACATGCGGGATGCGTCACCGTTCAGCCTGCCCCTCGATCCGAGGGTGCGCCGCTGCATGGAGGTCGCCGGCCCGTGCCAAGCTCGACCGTGACGGCCGACTCCCCGTCAGAACCCTCGACCGACGGCGTTCGTGCGCGTGTCTTCGATGCAGATCGAACGGACCGGCTGCTTGCCTTCGACGATGCGCTGAAGGCGCGACTCGGCGCGCACCAGCTCCTCTGGATCGACGTCGAAGGCGAGCTGCTCCCAGGGCAGCGGCGCGCGCTCGCGGAGCGATTCGAGCTCGAGGATGACACCGTCGCCGAGCTGAGCGTCGAGCGAAAGGGTCCCAGCCTCGAGCTCCACGGCAGCCACTTTCACCTCCGTGTCGCAGCGGAGCCGGATCCGCAGCATCCTGAGGATCCGATCTGGCTCGACCTGATCGCAGGAGAGCATCACGTCATCACGAGCCATCCGGGGCCGCTCCGGTTCCTCGAGCTGCTGAACGAGCGCATCAAGGCGGACGCGACGATCGGTGTGCTGGAGTCCGCGGAATTCGTCGCGAGCCTGCTCGACGGCGTCGTGACCACGTACCACGTCGCCATCGACAGGATCGAGGACGAGCTCGACGCGCAGGACACCCGCATCCTGACTCGGGACGTGACGAGTCGAGATCCGATCGGGCGCCTGGTCGAGATCCGGCGCCGCGTGGCACGGCTCCGGCGGCTCCTCGCCGCGCACCGCGAGGTGTTCAGCACGCTGGTCAGGCCGAGCTTCGCGCGCGGCGTGTCCGGCGGCAACCCCGAGGTCTTCCTGCCGGTGTCGTCGAGGTATGAGGCGGCGCTCGCCGCCGCCGAGTCCTCGCGCGAGCTCGTGGTGTCGTCGTTCGACGTGCTGATGACGAGGACGGCGCAACGCACGAACGAGGTCATGCGGGCATTGACGGTCATTACCGTGCTCGGCCTGCCGGCGACCATCACCGCGGGATTCCTCGGGATGAACGTCATCGTGCCCGTTTCGAACAGCGACCCGACGGCATTCTGGCTGATCCTCGGCGTCGTGATCGTCCTCGAGGTCATCTTCGTCGGGCTCGCCCGCGCGCGGCACTGGATCTGAGGCCCCCGCCGTGCTTGCGCCGGTGACGCTATCGGATGATCGGTTGCGAAGGGGCGCCGACTAGAATTCAGGGGTGAATCCCACTCCCCGCCGGCGCGGCCGCGACCGGGCAGATGCGCCTGCCGAAGAGCCCGAGGGGACGCGCTTCGAAGAGCTGGTTGTCACCCCCGCCGAGGCGGCCGCCGCGCTGCCCGCGGAGCCCGATTGGCTCGCCGACGCCCCCGCCGACGAGCGCGACCCCGAGGCCCGTCCCGACGCCGCGGCGAAGGCGGCGCAGGACAAGTACCAGGCGGAGATCGCCGACTCGCGGAAGCGCGAGATCCTCGCTCGGCTGAATCCCGAGCAGGCGCGCGCGGTCACCACCACCGACGGTCCCGTCCTGATTCTCGCGGGAGCGGGATCCGGGAAGACCCGGGTGCTGGCGCACAGGATCGCGTACCTTGTCGGTGTCCAGCGCGTCCCGCCATTCCGGATCCTGGCGGTGACGTTCACCAATCGCGCTGCGGGCGAGCTCCGCGAGCGGATCATCCGGCTCGTCGGCGAGGCGGGTCGCGAGGTCCAGGCCGGCACGTTCCACTCGATCTGCGCCCGCGTCCTCCGGCGCGACGGTGCGGCGATCGGGCTGGATCGACGCTTCGTGATCTATGACACGGAAGATCAGCAGCAGCTCATGAAGCAGGTCCTGCGCGAGGAAGGGCTCGAGGCGAAGGGCGAGACGCGGCCCGCGGCGATCCTCGGCGCGATCAGCCGGGCCAAGAACGACATGCTCGACCCCACCGAGATCCCGCCGCTGCGGCTCGCGACCGGAGTGAGCGTGCAGATCGCGCGGCTGGCGCGCCTGTACGGAGCCGCGCTGAAGAAAGCGAATGCCCTCGATTTCGACGACCTGCTGCTCGACGCGGTCCGGCTGTTCGACGAGTCGCCGGACACGCTCGCCCGCTACCAGGAGCGCTGGCGCTACCTGCACGTGGACGAGTACCAGGACACGAACAGGCCGCAGTACCTGTGGATCCGCGCCCTCGCGGCGAAGCACCACAACCTCGCCGTCGTCGGTGACGACGACCAGTCGATCTATGGCTGGCGCGGCGCGGACATCCGCAACATCCTGGACTTCGAGCGCGATTGGCCGAAGGCGACGGTGATCAAGCTCGAGCAGAACTACCGCTCGACGCAGCTGATCCTCGACGCCGCCCACTCGGTCGTGTCGAAGAACGTGGCACGGTCGGACAAGAAGCTGTGGACGAAGAACGACCGCGGCCGGCTCATCGAGCGGTTCGAGGCGTACAACGAAGAGGAAGAGGCCGAATGGATCGTCCGTCGGGTCGAGGAGCTGACGGGCACGCGCGGCTCCACGCTGACTCGTCGCGCCGACGACGGCGCCACGGTGAAGCTGCGCGACATCGCGGTGCTGTACTTTCCAGCACATTGGGATCCTAAGCTTAGAATTCCACGTGGACAAGTTGTCGCG
>JADMIO011711141.1_pt1 | contig 31656 bp, 22 predicted proteins | sample 8958161 | NCBI WGS metagenome assembly JADMIO01 (sample SAMN16585339, study PRJNA669376) | soil metagenome | isolation source: Crop rotation soil | place: USA: Cullars Rotation, Alabama | collected 2011 | reverse complement strand
GACAACTTGTCCACGTGGAATTCTAAGCTTAGGATCCCAATGTGCTGGAAAGGCGAGGCGGAGACGCCTTCAGGACGAGGAGAAGCGGCGGGGGCAAACGGCCAGCCGGGAGGCACTGGCACTGTGCGATTGGACGGTGTACGTGACCAATGTCCCTGCCGCCTTGCTCACCGTGGACGAAGCCATGGTCCTGTACCGGGCCCGCTGGCAGATCGAGCGGTTGTTCCGCTGTTCCGCCTGTGGAAAGAGCAGGGACGGGTGGACGGGTGGACGAATGGAGAAGCGAGAAGCCGTATCGGGTGCTGTGCGAGGTCTGCGGCAAGCTGTTGGCTCTTCTGATCAGTCACTGGGTCGTATTGCTCGGCGCCTGGGCCTGCCCCCAGAGAAGCCTCTCCAAGGCCACAAAGACGGCTCAACGGTGTGCTCTGGTCTTAGCCCTCGCGCTGTCGCACGGTCGTCTGGACGAGGCTTTGGCCGCCGTACGGGCTGGCATCCAAAGAGGCTGTCGTCTCAATACACGCAGGCAAAACCCAAGCACCGCACAGCGTCTCCTTGCCCTTACCACCTTATCTTGATGCCTATGGGGCGGCGGCACGCCGACCAGCGATAATACGGTCGGCAGTATCCGGCATCCGACTTCCTGGTGCCGGCGGTCGCTGCGCGCCCGTGGTCGGCGGGACGCCGACCCTACCGTGGCCACGTTACGCACCGTTAACGGGATGTACCACCGAGCCGACCGTTTCCTACTTGCCGCGCTCGACGGTGAGTATGTCGAGGACGGGCGACTTCCGGAAGAAGCCGTCGGGCTGGAACGCGACGGCGATGTGGGCGGCCGGCATGATCGGGTAATCCTCCGGACGGGTGATGTGGGTAAAGCCGAGGTTGTACCAGACCACCACGTCGCGCTTGTAGACCGATTCCTTCCCGGCGTAGCGCGGCAGAAAGTCCGTGTAACCGTGCGGCGCCTGGTTGGGGAACGCGCCCGCCGCATACAGTTCCTGCGGCTTGTACGCCGTGGCCCAGAACTGCTTGGAGGTGAAGCCCACCGGTTCACTCGCGCGGCGCGCCGGGATGCTCGTCGGCGTGTTGGTCAAAGGCTCGATGAGGTATCCGGACGCGTGGCTCAGGTCGGATGTGACGGCCGGGTTGTAGACCACCCAGCAGCGGTTCGTGGCGGCGTTGGGGTTGCGGGCGGCGGACTTCTCCGTTCCAAACACGGTCTCCGTCACGCCGAAGGCGCGGCCCCGCGGGTTGCTGCGGCCCGAAGGCAGCGGCCGGGTATTGTACTCCTTGACGGCGTTCACGCGCCCGTCCACGTCGAAGTCCAGACGCAGGTTGATCCAGTGCTGGTGGTAGACGCCGAGGATGTTCTTCGCCACCAGGGTGCCGGTGCGCTCGTCGCCGCCGGCCATATACGTCTGCCCCGGCCCGCCCTGCACCGCCTGCCCGCACACCACGCATGTTCCTCCCTTGACGGTCTTGTTGAGGAGCATGCCCTCCAGGTCAACATCCATCTCGAACGAGCCATCCTGCTTGAAGACCCAACTGAAGAAATAATCGTAATTGCCGACGGTCGCCACGAAGCCGATCACCAGCTCGCGGCCCCGCGCGTAGACGCGGCTGCCGTCCGTCCACTGCTTGTGGAAGACGAGCGGCCCGCTGTCGCGCTCGTACAGATAGATGCGGTCAGCGTAGGCCGACTGCTTCAGCTCCTCATCGGGCAGGATCGCGTCGAGGGAGACGGCGTTGGCGGGCAGTTCACGGCCCGCCCGCACCTCGGTAGAACTCAAGCCGAGGCCGTACTCACCGCTGTCGAAGAACTCGCGCCACAGCCACTCCGGTGACGGGTCGGAGTACGGCACCAGCATCTCCGACACCGAGGCGCGGTATAGAATGGGGCGCAGTTTGCCGGTGGTCTTGTCCCGCCAGCCCAACTGGTGCAGCACCAGCCCTTCCCGCAGGTTAAAGCTGTAACGGAAATCGAAGCCCTGCCACGAGATGCGGTTGCCGTTACGGGTGTAGGACGGCCCGTCGGACTGCTGGGCGACCAGCGGCTTCAGTCCGCCGCGCGGCTGGCCCAGCACCGTCGGCGAAAAAATGTCGTGCGGCGGGTGAACGTTCGGGCCGGAGTACCCCGGGTCGTTTTCGATGCGCGCGACCTTGCGCGCATGGAGGTCTATGATCGCCATCAAGCCCTCGACGTAGGGGCCGTAGATGTTGATGGAGCCGCGCTTGTCGGCGAACATCACGCGGATGGCGCGCATCGGGTGCTTCTTGAGCCACGCATCTTCACCGGGCGCATATGGATCGCAATAGAACGTGTCCGAAACCTTGCCCGGCACCTTGTAGCCGCGCGCTTGCAGTGCGTGCTTGATCCGCCCGTCGGCGTCAATGATGTCGTTGACCGAGTCGAACTCCGAGCTTGCCAGGAACGGCTGCAAATTCTTGATGCGGCGCACGGACACGACCTTCCGGCCATGGAGGTCTACAACAACCTCGAACGAGCTCTTCCTGGCGTGGTCAATCGCCACAACGTACGCCTCCCGGCGGAACGGCCGGCCCCAGCGCCAGGCCAGCACTTCGGCCTTGGGGGGCTCCTTGATCTGCACCCAGGAATAAATCACGTTCGGGCTGAGCTTGTGAGACGCTTCGAGCACGCTCTTGCAGAGGGCCATCTCGGAACTGTCCATCGGGTCCAGCGGATGTGTGGGCGCGGCGTGGGCGGCGCGCGACGCCGGCCAGAGAACCGCGAAAGTCAGCGCGGCCAGCGCAGCCACGCGCGTCAGGGGAGTGGGGTGGAAAGAAACCATGAGAACTCCGGTTGAGCGTTATGCCATCGTGCGGCGAACGAGACGTCGCGTGGTAGAGTAGTATGCCGGACGATTGCGATTTCAACAGACGGCATGCGCCGCTCGTGTTGGCCGTAACCGTGCCGGACGCCCCATGAAGTCTCCGGCTGATTGAGGCGGCCGCATCCTCGCATCCTCCTAGCGAAACATTCCGGTTATCTCGCCGGAAAACTTGTTGTAGGTTTTGGTCCTCGAGAGGTGTAATAACTGGTGGATACGGTCCACGTTTGGTCCCTGGCATGGACCGAAAAGCGGCCAAACACTATGTCGCTGGACCCTTACACCATCCTCGAAACACGCATACGGCAGGGCGATTACCCGCCCGGTTCGCGGCTTCCGGCGGAACGCCAACTGGCGGACGAGCTTGGCATCCACCGCAACACCGTGCGGCGCGTCGTGGCGCGGCTGGCCGAGGCCGGCTGGCTGGACTGCCAGCCGGGCTGCCGGCCGGTGGTGCGCAGCCCTGGCGGCGTGGTCGCTATGCACACCATCGCGCTCCTTATGGGAAACGAGCCTGTCTTCCATGCGTTCCAGCATCTGCTGCGCGGCTGCGAGCAGAAGCTGCGCGCGTCCGGCTACCGCCTTGTCTACATGGACACGCGCGGGCCGGGCGAGGAGCCGGCCCGGAGCCGCGAGCAGCAGGCCCTTGAAAACCTGTCCGAGCGGCCGGTCGCCGGCCTGATCCTCTGGTGCGAAGAACCCTACCGGGCCAGGCCCCACCTAGACCGGCTGAGCGGTCAGGGGACGGCGGTCGTCACGGTGGATCGCCACGTCCCCGGGTTTACGTCAGACTGGGTCGGCGCGGACAACATCCATGGCGCGATCACGGCAGTGGAGCACCTGCTGGAACTGGGCCACCGGCGCATCGGCTTCGCGGCGCAGCATACCCCGCCCACGTCCGTTCAGGAGCGCCTGGAAGGCTACGCCGAGGCGCTGCACAGTCATGGCCTGGATGTGGATGAGGGCCTGCTCTTCTGGTTCCCGCGCGAAGGCACGGAGGCTGCTGTCGCCGATTGGGCGGTGCGGCTCCTTCAGACGCCCGAACACCCGACCGCCTTCTTCGCGGAGAACGACATCATGGCGTGGCAGATGCTCCGCGCGCTCAACGGCGCCGGAATCAAGGTGCCACAAGACATCTCGCTGGTCGGCTTCGACGATATGGAAGCCCAAGCCGTGCAGACACCGGTAATGACGACGGTCCGTCAGCCCTACCAGGCGATGGGTTGGCAAGCCGCCCGCCTCGTGCTGGAACGCATCCGGCATCCGGACGCCCCATACCGAGAGGTCCTGCTGGGAACGGCGCTGGTCCGCCGTTCATCCACCGGCCCGCCGCCTCGTTCGGCGTCATTTTCCCACGCGATTTCCCAACCCTGGCCGGTCACCGGCTCGGCGAAGGTCGTTGCCGACCAATGACCGATTTTTTTCTGATTTCCACGCGGGCGCGGGCCTTCCACCCCCTACCGCCCATCGTCGTGGAACGTTGGCATGTCCAAACCGATGGAGGTTGGAAATGTAGTATACGGGAGCCTCGCGCATGCGGGACTCCGCACAGAATCTTTCTCGATTCGACCGAGACATGCAAGGAGCCAGCCTATGCACAGGCATTCTCTGATCCGATGGCTGCCCGCCCTGTTGATCGCGCTCTGCGCGGCGCTGGTGGCGGCCACGGGGGCCCGCGCGAATAACATCGCGCTGGGCAAAGCGGCATTTGCGGACGTAAACCCCACAACTGCCGCAAACGTCACGAACGGAAACTTCGGGGACGAGTGGAACAATAGCGCATCCCCGTCCGCTCCCAGCGACTTTATCGCTGTGGACCTGGGCGCTTCCACACCCATCCGCCAGGTGAAGATCTACTGGGGACCCACCGGCCAGCCAACCGGCTTCACCATTGACACGGCCACCAACGTCGTCACCGACCCGCTGGACCCCAACTTCGGGTCCGGCGACTGGAACACGGTGTACACGCGCACGTCGTCCGACCCTCAACCGGCCGGCACGGACGCCATCACCATCCCCGGTAACATCAGCGCGCGCTACATCCGCATCAACGGCACGGAAGCCGGAGCGAACGGCCTGTGGGGCGTGCGTGAGTTCAACGTCTACGACGTTGCGCTCGCCACCTTGTCCGGCACCATTCGCGCCAACGGCAACCCGGCGACCGGAGCTGTCGTAACGCTGCTTGGGCCTATCGGCCAGGCCTCTCAGGCCGCGACGCAGGTGACGACCGCGGCGGGCGGCGCCTACAGCTTCGCCGGTCTCGATCCCGGCAGCTACAAGCTGACCGCCTCGCTGCCCGGCCAGTTCGCACCCGTCACGGTAAACGTCACCGTGGGCGGATCGAACATGACGCAGGACGTTAACCTGACGCAGCCGATCATCAACACAACGGCGATCCTGCCGGCCTTCACGCGCGACTTCGTGACGCCGGACGGCTCGACCGACGCCGATGCATCCACGACTACCGCCTTCCCGGCTGAGGAATGGCCCGGGCCCGCCGGCGGCGGCGTCTGGAATGTTAACTCCACTCCGCCGTCCGGCCTCACTGTGGACCCCGGCCTGCCGACCACGCTGAAGTTCGCTCTCGGCCCGATCGGTACGGACCAGAACAACGTGCTGCAGGCGCCCAACGCGATCATCCCGTTCGCGCCCGCCCATTACACCACCATCTACGTCCTTGAGGCGGCGGTGGAAGGTGGAATCGGTACCACGGCGACGTTGAACTACACCGACGGCACCTCGACGGCTGTCACCACACCAACGGGTGACGCGACGTACACCATCCCGCGCGGCGACGTAGCGAGTCCGGCGCCCGCGGCCGGCGAAATCACGGCCTTCTCGTCGAGCCACATGGTGGACACCTCGAACAACGGCACCTCGACCTCCTCCGGGTTCACGGTCTATGCACGCCCGATTTCCGTGGATTCGAGCAAGGTGCTGGCGAACATCACCTACGGCCCGCAGGTTACCTCCGAGAACACGCTATCCAAGGCGTACATCTTCGGATGGTCGGCCGATAGCGTTGACACGCCGCCGGCCTACGGCAGCATTTCCGGCACCGTGAAGGCCCCGAACGGCAGCGCCGTGAGCAACGCCATCGTTCAGTTCCTGAACTACCGCATTGTCACGGGCGCCAGCGGAACCTACACCTTCAACAGCGTGCCGCAGGGCACGTGGACGGTGACCGCTTCCAAGCCGGCGTCCTACGCGCCGCTGCCCAAGAACATCACGCTCACGGCGGGCCAGAACGGCACGCTCGACATCCAGTTCACGGCCGGCATCAACGTCGTGGCCGCCGGCCTCGGCAGCCCCTCCGTGGACCTCGTGAGCTCCGACGCGAACTACCCGGACTTCTTCGCCACCGGCTTCATGCCGGGCCGCGAATACTACCCGACCGGCATTTACAGCCCGGACCTCGGCGGCAATGACCCGAACGGCAAATACGTCGTCGCTTCCGGCGCGCCCGGCGGCCTGACCTTCAACTTCGTGGACTACGGCGACACGCCGGTGGCGCCCGGTGATCCTGCCTACCCGCCCGGCGGCACGCCCAACGTTCAGCTGATGAGCGGCGGCGTCTTCCTGGCGCCTCCGGCCAAGATCACCAACGCCTACTTCGCGGTCGTCGGCGCAGAAGGCGGCACGCTCGTCTCGCCGACCCTGACTTACACCGACGGCACCACCGAGACCAAGGTGCTGGCTGTCTCCGACTGGTTCGGCACGCCGACCAGCGACGAGCTGCCCTACCTGATCATGAAAGGGCGCCATACCACGGGTGGTGAAGCCAACGTGGGCGCCAACATCCGCCTCAACGTCCTGCCTGTTCCGGTGAACTCCGCCAAGACGCTGAAGCAGATTGACTTCTACCGCGCGCAGAACTACCCGGTGTACCCGCTCGTCTTCGCGGTGGCCTGGGAAACCGATCCCGGCACGCCGGTTCCGGCGCCTGTGAACGTGACGGTCCACGTCACCACCTCGGGCGGCTCGCCGGCCGCCGGGGCGATCGTAACCCTTGGCCCGTACAACATCCGCACGGATGCCGGCGGCAACGCGATCTTCCGCGGTCTCCCGGTTGGCCTCACCCTGGGCCTGGGCGCTTTCATCCCCGGACAGACGCGGCAAGCACGCCAGGAGAACTTCACGGTACCGAGCACGGCGACCACGGTCAACGTCTCGCTGCCCTCGACGGCCCCGACGTTCGTCCCGCTGTCCATCATGGCCGACTACGACGCCATCGCCATGGCCGATATGCCCGGCGACTTCAAGACCGGCGCCGACAATGACACCGGCTTCATCGGCGAAAACCTGCCGGCCACCGGCGCGACGGTTACCGTCAACGGTGTGCCATACCTGATGCCGCACAAGGAAACGTTGTTCAACAACACCCAGCGCATCAACGGCCAGACATGGCCCGTCATTCCGGGTCACTATTCCGCCGCAGACATCGTGATCGTGGGCTTCGGCCTGGGTGGCGACCACCCGAACGTGTTCCCGGTCTATCTCAACTACGCCGACGGCACGCGTGAACAGGTCACGATTGGCGCGCATGACTGGGTCCAGGACTGGCCGAACCCCGGCAACTCCGACCTGCACCTGTTCTGGCGCGAGATCAACCCCGGCTCCAGCAACCCGTTCTATTCGGCGGGCCGGCGCAACCAGAGCGGAGACGATGCCCTCAACGTCGCGTTCCTGCCGGAAGTCATTCCGGTGAACGCCGGCAAGGTGCTCTCCAGCATCCAGTACCTCCCGATGCCGGGCCAGCTCTCGCAGCAGGACACGGAAATCCTGACGGCGACACTGGAAGCCAATGAGTCGCTGTCCGGCGCGACCATCACGGGCCGCGTGGTCGGCCAGCCGCTGGGCGCCGCGTCGTCCGGCCCGCTGGGCGGCACCTCTCAGCCGGTGCAGGTGTGGCTGGACGCGGCGCACGCCGCGTACACCAACGCCGATGGCACCTTCACCATCGCCAACGCCCCAACTGGATCGGGCACCGTGACCGTGACGGCCTATGGCAGCGGCATCCTGACCAAGACCTTCCCGGTGAACCTCGGCCCCGGCTCCAACAACCTGGGCGACTTCAACATCGGGCAGTCTGTCAGCCAGATCGCCGTTGTGCTGGGTCCGAACAACACGAGCAACGGCCTCTCCCAGGTGGAGGGCTCTGCCAGCCCGTACGGCTACACTCTGACGTTCAGCCGGACAGTGCCCGGCACCGTTGGCGGCCAGACGGAGCGCACGACCATCGTTGACTCCGGCGTCAGCGACATGTACTTCCGTGTGGATCCGGGCTGGGAGTGGCGCGGCAAGATCGGCAACGCCGGTCTGGACCTTGCCAGCCTCAGCGGCGCCACGCCGAAGATCGCCCCGCACCTGTTCATGCAGGTCCAGTACTACGACCAGGGGACGAACACCGTCAACCTGGTGTACGACAAGATGGAGACGGCGACGCACTCCACCCTGGGCGTGAAGAGCATCCGCATCACCAACCCGCGCGCGACGTTCAGCAAGACGAACATCGTCAAGGCGGGCACGAACACCTGGAAGACCATGGTCTATGACCTCGACCCGGCCTCCGACCCGTTCGGCGCCTACAAGGGCGTCCATCTGGAAACCGACTTCCGGTTCCGTGCGGATCCGACGGCGGGCGGCTTCCAACCGACCGTGCTGCACAGCGTGATCCTCTCGCTGAGCAACAGCTTCACCCAGCCCGTGACCGCCTCGGACATCCTCCGGGTGGCCGGCGGCCTGTTGGCAGCTCCCGCGAAGCCTTCGGCGGCCTTCAGCGCGCTTGACGTCAACGGCGACGGCAAGATTGACCTGAAGGACGCGGCCATGGCGCAGCGCAGCGCGAACGGCCACTAAGACCAGACAAAACGCGTTGCGCCCCCTGATGTAAGTGGCGCAACGCCAAGACAAGAAGAGGGGCGAGCCTTGGTTCTACCAGGCTCGCCCCTCTTTTCAGTTTGACTTCTCTCGTCTGCTCCCTATGGCGTTTCCCTGCTCCTGGCGCCGGGTAAGAGAAGGATGAACGCCGATTGACCCTACAGCGGCACTCGGCCCGACGGCTACCAGCGCACACGACAAAGGAATTCAACATGGCTGCTTCAAGTACGAAGCGCGCGAGCACGAAGGAAGTAAACATCAAGCCGGCATCCGGCGGTAAGAGCGACGGCAATGGCAAGGCCCGTCGCTTCCAAGCGCCTCCGGCCCTGGCGACGCCCACGGACTTGAAGCCTGAGGAGGTGCAAGCGGTCGCCGACGCGGTGAACCCCATCATCGCCGATGCGTTTGCCCTCTATGTCAAGACCAAGAACTTCCACTGGCACCTCGCAAGCTCCCATTTCCGGGACTATCACCTGCTGTTCGACGAGCAGGCGGAGTCCGTGTTCGCCTCGATCGACATTCTCGCGGAGCGCATGCGGAAAATCGGCGCGACCACCATCCGCAGCATCTCTCACGTCGGCCAATTGCAGACGATTGAAGACGACAACGAAGCGTTCGTACCGGCAGACCAGATGATCGCGCGCCTGTTGGCCGACAACCGGCAGATTGCCCAGACCATCCGCGAAGCGATTGAGCTGACCGAGGAGAAGCGCGACTCTCCCACCGGCAACCTCTTGCAGGAGATACTGGACGAGACCGAGCGGCGAATCTGGTTCCTCTACGAAACGAGCACCGGCGGTCGCAACGAGCTGTAGCGCGCCGGGAAGATGTTATCCGACCAGCCACACAAACCCACTGAGGCACGTGGAAAGGCCCCCGGTTTTCGCCGGGGGCCTTTCCACGGAAGGGTTCATCGGGGACCCCTCGCTATCCGAAATGGCGAGATGCGAGATAGCCCGCCAGCAGCAGGGCATTCAAAGCGAGTAAGAGCGCGAAGAACAGGCGGTCAGGGCCAAACCGTTCGTCGGACGCCGCGCGGCGGCGGGCCGCAAGGTAGGGAAGGGCGTCAATGACGTTCGCGGGGATCGGCGTCCAGGCGGATGAGCGATCGAAAAGCTCTTCGAGGAAGCCGGGACCGGACAGCACCGAGGGCCGGTTCAGCGGCGCGCAGTAAGGGCACATTTCCTCGTCCGCCGTGAGGTACACCCTGTCCCCGCATGCAGGACAGCATCGTAGGTCCATCGCCAGATACATCTCCGCCTCCTCCACCGACCGAGCACTGAATCGCGTGGGATGCTCATGGGAAGATCAACGGGCCTTCAGGGTTCCCAGTTCCCGCCATCCAGCTTACAGGACGTCGTAAAGACAGGGCAAGGCGACCGGACTCATAGCGGTTGCTGTGAGGTTTTGACTGTTAGTGGAAGCGGATGCGGGCGATGCAGCGATGCTACGAACGGGGTGGAGGCTATGCGTGCCATTTGCGCAGCCCAAAGTAGAGGATAGCCACGAGGAGAGCCAGCGTCACAAGCAGCTTGACCACCTGCCACAGCGTCGCAAGCATCCCCTGCCCGCTTGTGAACGTCGTCCGCACGGAGACGGAATGCGGATGGCGCGGCGCGCCGCAAACGGCGCAATATTCCTTGAAGCCGGAATTCCACGTCCGCTGACACGTCCGGCACATCCATGGACCAAGCCCAGGCATCGCTTCGCTATCCCCCGAACGGCCCCGACTTAGATGCGAAAACAGTCTACCAGCCTATCGGCGGAGGCCCGACGGAAGTTTATGGTCCTGCAATGAATGGTCGCCTCCTTTCTGTTCTCCAGGGCAGGTCGGAGGCCACTCGCATCACCTTGGGAAACCGCTGCGTTCCAACACCGGTCTAGTCCGTGCTTAGTGCTTCCAGCACGGCGCTCAGCTCGCTGAAACGCATCTTGCTCACGGCGACAGGCACTCCGGCTGCCACAAGGAGAGCATTGTTCTCGTCGCGGGACGAAACGGCGACGGTTCTGTCCAAGAGCTGGCGATGCTTCAATGTCCCAATCAGACTGATGCCTTTGCCATCTGGCAGGTCATAGTCTAACAGGACAGCATCGAAGGCCCGTCCAGTCAACAATGAACGTGCTTCCTGCAACGTGGACGCGAAAGTGACAGCGTGGCCGCATAGGAAGCGGGCAGCCGCCACCTCCCGGTACCGGGCATTGTCCTCCACATAAAGAATGTCCATAACCCGGCTGTATCGACAGAACCTTCCTCCGCTTTGTTGACCAGGCAACGCAAAGCCACGGTCGCACCCTTTCGCCGCCACTCAGTGACTAACGATTAGACGCATTACTGAAGTCTCGTGGTCCCCCTCACATTGTCAGCCGCCGCGCGGGATAACTGGCTCGCTCACGGGCTTGGCGTCAGGAGCCTCGTCCCTCGCGCCATTCCGCTTGCGACGCAGGTTTTCGGCCCTCGTTTGCTTGAAACGTTCAAAACCCGCATAAAGCTCCGAATCGTCTACGACCGGTGAACCGTCGTCCTGCAACACCTTGGTCCTGTTGGAACCGCTCATTCGACCACCTCCCGTCAGTATGCGAAGCCGTACTCCCGGCACACCGCCACCGCCAACTGGTTGGACCCTAAAACAATTGCGGCTGCCACCAGTTGTCGTGGCTGTGCCAGTGGAGGGAGACGACGTCGCGCTTGGCGACGCCGAGGCGGATGTTGTGGGGCCTGGCGTGGCGCAGCTCGTTGTTGGCGAACTTGAGGGCGAGGCGGGGGTTGTTGTTCTCCGCGCTCAGGTGGGCGAGCCAGACAACCGAGGGTTCGTCGCGCAGGCTGTGGTCGGCCACGGCACGGGCGGCGGTGTCGTTGCTCAGGTGGCCTTTGTCGCCCAGAATGCGGCGCTTCAGGAGGTCGGAGTAGTCGGACTTCATCAGCTTCGCCACATCGTGGTTGCTTTCGAGGATGAGGAGTTGCGCGCCCTCCATGCGGCGGAGGATCGTGTCGGTGAGGCGGCCCGTGTCCGTCACGTAGCACGCCTTATGACGGCCATGCTGGAAGAGGTAGCCCACCGGGTCGGCGGCATCGTGGGAGACGGGGAAGGAGCGGATGGTGAGGTCGCCGATCGTCAGCTCTGTGCTGGTCGGCATCACGACCGTTTCCGTCGCGCCGACGGTGCGTTCCGCGATGGCGAGCGTGCGCTCGTTGCCGATGAGCGGGGCTTTGAGGGCGCGGGCCGTGACCCCCGCGCCGCAGAGGTGGTCGGAGTGCTCGTGGGTGAGGAAGATGGCTTCGATGGCGGAAGGGTCCGCGCCGACGGAGACAATCTTTTCCTTCATCGTGCGGGCGGAGAAGCCCGCGTCCAGCAGCACGCTCGTGCGCCCGCCCCGTATCAGGAAGCTGTTCCCGCTGCTCCCGCTCGCCAATGCCCAAACGCTCAGTCCCATACCCCTCTATTGTATCAGATTCGGGCTTCCGGGTTCCCTGAAGGTGGCTCAGCATGAACACAAAGGATCGAAGGAACAAAGGATCCCGAAGGAGAGATGAGGGGATAACCCGATGAGGTGATGAGGAGAAACGCCCTCCAACCATCTCCCCCATCACCTTATCGCGTCACCTCGTCATTATCCTTCGAGATCCTTTGTTCCTTTGGTTCCTTTGTGTCTGTCCGAACGCTTATTTCGTGAGGCCGGTCAGGCCGAGGAGGACGGGGGCGGCTTCGGACTCCAAGGAAGCAACGGTCACGTTCTTCAGCTTCTTGCTGGGAGACGGGTTCTTCCACGTCCAGCGGCGAAGGGCGATGGTCTGGCCAAGCGGCGAGGTGCCGCGCCAGGCGGTGGTCATTTCCGGGCCGGCGCGCAGGTCGTCGAAGGCGAAGATCTCATGGCCGTAGCGGATGGGCGCGTCCTGCGTGGAGCCGTCGGCATAGGTAACCGTCACACGGGCAACGGGCGTATCGCGGTCGGCGTTCGCGGTTGTGCCCCAGAGGAAACTGAGTTCCGAAGCGGTCTTCCCGGTCAGGGGGATGGTGACCGACTTCGGCCACGCGCCCGCCGGGTTCAGTCCGCCCGCCAGCCACACCGGGCCGCCCAACTGGAACACGGTGCCGCCGAGAGCAACACGACCGGACGGAAAGTTGCGAGTTGCCGGTTTCGAGTTTCGCGTTTGGCCGCTCGTCGCACTCGAAGCTGGAGACCCGGAACTCGATACTCCGGACTCCGGGCTTCCCGGCAACCACTGCCACATGACCGCGTTGCTGACCGGCGAGAGGTCCACGGTGAAGCCGGGGCGTTTGGCCATAGAGACCGGCTGGCGGTTCCAGAGGGCGAGGAAGGCGTCGTCCGGGCTGTAGCCGAGCTTGTCCAGGCCGGGTTCGCCGCCGTTCCAGGCGTACTCGGCGGCTACCAGGTAGGCGACGAATTGGTTGGCGGCATCGCTCTTTACAAGGTCCAGGCTCATGGCGTATCCGGCCCACGTGCTTTGCAGCAGACCGACGCTGTTGTTCTTCACGAGGTCCCGCGCAAAGTTCTGTATGTTGCCCCAGTTGAACCACGAGGTTCCGACAACCTTGTAACCCAGACCTTGCAGCAGCGGCACGCTCTTGAAGTTGGGGTCGCTGCCGGTGTAGTGCCAGTCCGCGATGGTGATGTCTCTGGGAAGGCCCTCGCGGCGCTCCTTCGCGTCCTGCGGGGTGGGAGCCTGCCCTGCATCGTTCGCCTCGTCCTTGTAGAGCAGCATGTCGCCCCACATCATCGTTCCGATGCCTTTCGCCTTCAGCCAGTCGTGGCGGCGTGTGGTGTCCTCGATGATGAGCTGGCTGGCGGACTTCGTGACGCCTTCCGGCGGGAACTGGCCGCGGATCGTGATCTCGTCGTTGCCGATGTGGAAGGTTTTCGGGTGGAAGATGGCGATGGCTTCGTCGTAGATGGCGAAAAGGCGTTTGTACGTTTCCGGGTTCTCCGGGTTGTAGGCGAAGGGGGTGGACGGGTCGGCAGCGATGTCCAGGTTCTGCTTGTTCTGGAACAGCCATTCCGCGTGGCCCATGGAGTTGATGAGCGGGATCGGCTCCAGGAAGTGGGCGCGGGCGGTGTCCACGGTCTGTTTCACGTCGGCCAGCGGTGTGCTGCGCTCCGGGTTCCAGATAGCCGGCTGAGACGCCCACTGCGCGTAGTCGGTCTGGTAGACCATCGCATTCATCTTGAGCGGCGCGACAATGCGCTCGATCATCGCCCGATGGAACGGGTACGACTGCGGCCCGCCGAACCAGTGAACGCCCCGGAACGAAAGCGAGGGCCAGTCCCGGATGACCACCGGCTTGATGTACACGCCTTTCGCATCCACGCGGATCAGCTGTTTCAGGGTCTGCGCCCCGTTGTAGACGCCGCGGGGATCGGTGCCGAGGACTCCAGCGATGGGGCCATTGGAAAGGAGATAGTAGCCTTCTGAATGGGGCGGCGCATCCTGCGGTCCCACGCCCCATTCCGGCCTCTGCTCCTCGTTCGGCCCGTGGACGAAATCCGGCCACCCGGTTCGCCCCAGCCAGATGATGGATGTTTCTCCCTTCCAGTTGCTCGTCGCCTTGTTACGCGAGATGGGCAGACGGACGTTCCAGTAAGCCTTGAACTCCGCTTGCAACTCACGGGCCGCCTGTTTCTCCTCCTCCGAAGGGTCGTCCGGAATGACTATCGCGGATTTGCCGGACAGGCGGACCGGAATGCTCCCCACCTCCATTTCCTTCGGATGCGGGATGACCGGCCGGTCTGGCGTGTAGGGAATCTGCACGGCGGGCAGGTTGACGAGCTTTGGCTTCCCTTCCAGCGCGGACATGGTGGCGTTGGGGTTGGGGAGGCCGAAGGCGTAGGTGATGATGATGGTGTTGTCGCCGGGGCTGATAGGCTTGGAGGGCGAGCCGACGCCGAGCCAGAAGATGGGGTTGCGCCGCGCCCAGTCCGCTGGTTCCAGTCGCGCGTCGAACAGAGTCAGCGCGTTCAGGGTTTGGCTGCTCCCGTCCACCGTGATCCGCATACTGCCGAGAATGGTCTGGAACGAGATGTTCTTGAAGAGTGGGGTAAGGCGGCTCTGCGTCTGGTCGGCGCTCGTGGCGACGAGGGGGACGAGGCCGGAACGTACACCGTCGTTCGTGCTCGCCATGTACTGCGCGCCGCGCAGAAGGTCCGCGTTCAGATAGCCCGCGTCGTACTCCACCTCGGCGGGAAGCTGCTTGCAGGAGAACGTGAGCGTGACGCGGAATGTATCGTCCGGACGGACCTCGTAGCGGTAGGTGGCCGTGGCGTCCCGGCTCGTATACGAGGCGGTCCCAACCTGCGCGTCGCCCTCTACGGATTTCTCCACGACCGGCGTGAGGTTGTCCTGGTCGAAGTAGTTTTTCGTCCATCCCGGAGAGACGAGATAGAGCGTGGAGCGGCGGATGACAGGCACGCCGCGCAGGGTGAGGCGGACGTTGTCCCCCGTACCGAGCGTGAAATGCAGATGTCCGGCGGCGAGATCGAGGAGCGGAGCCTGGGCCTTCACATGCGCGGGCCAGAGGGCGCACAGAGCGAGGGCAAGGCCGGCGAGTCGGGGCATGGTCGTTCCCTTCGAGAGTGGTTCTGCAACGGCATGGTAGGACGGTTGACCCCGGAAAAGAAAAACCTGGGAACCGCGGCTCTCTCCGACCACTCCCTTCCAGCACGGCCTTAAGCGACCGGGCTCGCCCGAACGATCCGGCGGCGGAGGATGTCCGCATCCGCGAGCCGTTCAGCTCTTCGAACCCCGCCGGCAGCATGAATGAACCCATTCCCGGCTGCTCGACGCGAACCGGCTCCTCGGATCTCTATCGCGACACCGAACTGATGGTGATCGATCCTGGACCCCGGTGACTGATGTGCGGATAACCGTCATCCTCGAAGTCCTCGAAACCCTCCAGCATCGGTCTGCCTCCTTTCACTGCCAGCCAGAATCGTCTACAGAACCAGCCGCATACCGTCGTAGGCGACGGTGATGCCGTGGGGAGTGGCCACGGCCTGGAAATCGTCGTACGGCAGGACGCCGTTGTGGGAGAAATGGGTGATGATGAAAGGCACGTTCGCATCCAGCGTGCCCTGCTTGTGCAGCCGGTCTTTCATCGCCACCACGTCGGGCAGGCCCATGTGGTAGGGCCAGTCCACGGGGCGGGCGTCTAGGCCGAAGGTGCATTCCATGAGGACGCCGTCCAGCCGGACGCCGCTCAGGTAGTTCCACGTCTCGTCGTCGTAGCTGCCGAGGTCGCAGGCGTAGAGAAGGGTCCTACCGCCGCGCGTGATGAGGTAGTTCAGCGTCTGCTCGACCTGGCGGTGGTGGCTGCGGATGGGGATGGCGTGGCCGCCGGGGAGGGTGATTTCCTCGAACGGCCAGGCCGGCCGGACCTCGATCTGCTCGATGTCCGGCCCCTGCACTTCCTGGATGCGCTGGCGCACGGCGTCGTTGCCGTAGACGGTGATGCCGCCCGCGCGGGCGTGGGCGAACGCGCCATGCGCATAGTCCAGTTCCTGCGGAATCAGGTGGTCCGCGTGGCTGTGGGTAAAGAGGATGGTGGAAACGTCCGACCAGTCCAGCCCGAAGCGGTGCAGGGCGTACAGGCTGTCCGGGCCGAAATCCACGAGCACGTCCGGCGGCAAGTAAAGGGCCGTGCGCGCCCGGATATCCTTGCCGCCCGCCGCCCGCGCCGCCGCGCACCGCGCGCACCCGCAAAACAAGGCGGGTACTCCCTCCGCCGCCGCGCTTCCTAGAAGAATCGCCTCCACGCCGTTCCCTCCTGTCCGTGTGTTCTGCGCTCAGTGTAGGCGCGATGGCGAGGGGGCGGCAAAGCGGCTACGTCTTCCGGGCAACGACCAGCATATACGAACAGCCCGGCCGGAAGCGCAGGGTGCGCAACGCCACATCGTAGGCGAGACTCACCAGGTAGAGCGGCAGGAAGAAGCTGAAATACTGGGACTGGTAGTAGCTGAAGCGCGCATCCTCGACCTCGAAGCCGTGTCTTCGCAAGCTCGCGGAGAACTCGGAGAAGGAACAGCGGTCGTAGCAGGCGTGGAAACCGGCGATGCCCCTGGCTTCGGGGATGAAGAAATACAGGATCCGCTGGGACACGCGCTCCGGGAGCATCCGGTTGAGCAGGGCGAACGGCGCGTTCTTCGAGGCAAAGAGATGGATCATGCGCCCGCCCGGCTTCAGCACGCGGTGACAGTGGGAGAGGAAGGCATCCGTGTCGCTGACGTGCTCGACCAGCCACCGGGAAACGAGGAGGTCCACCTCGCTGTCCTCGAACGGCAGGTCCACGCTCAGATCCGCGACGCGCTTCTCGTCCACGTCCTGATTGAACGCCAACTCCTCTTCAGACAGGTCCACCGCCACGATGCGCACGCCCTTGCCGGGCGTGCGGTGTCGGGCAAAAGGGCACGTCTTTCCGCCGCCCGCGTCCACCACGACGTGGCTCCTACCATCCTCCAGTTCCCGGACGGCCTGCGCGACAATGGCGGCGAAGTCGTCGAAAATGCCAACCAGGCCACGCGGCAGGCGGCTCTGTATCGCCAGGCAGGCGCGCCGGTTGGCCGTGATGAACCGGCGCATCGGCGACGGGCGGGGCGCCGGCACAGGCTCCATGGGCGGAGCGTCCGGTCGGGATGGTTCGTCACGGGAGGGAACTGCCATAGGATGTGTGACCGGCGACGAAAGACGCTGCCGGTGCCACGCAGATTGTATCGCATCGCTTCCCGAACTGTCCAGCCATGCTTGACCGCTCGCTTGGCGCTTGGTAAAATGGAGCGTTGGCCCAATGACTCTTGGCTCACCGCACGCATGCCTTTCCGTCTGCACATGGCCGTCGCCGCTCTGTCCGCTCTCATACTCGTGGGAGCGCCCGTCCGCGCGAACGAGCTTCTGTGGGGCGACACGCCGATGACGTTTGGGGCCGGCGTAGTCCACCCGGACCTGATGGTCCATTGGGAAGACGACGACCAGTTTATCCACGGGCGGAACGTGGTCCCTCTGCCGGTCGAGCTGCGGCAAAGCCGCTCCATGACCATGCTCGCCGTCCAATGGGCGCCAAAGCCGTCGCTGAACATCGGCGTCGAGGTTCCGTACGCCACGATGCGGATGGTGATGAAGGACCAGGACTTTGCGCACCACGGAGCACTTTCCGGGGTCGGTGACGTAACGGTGCTCGTCAAGAGCCGGGTCGCCCAGCGCATCAGCGGCGTCTGGAAGACGATGCAGGCGGTCACCGGCGGTATCAAGCTGCCCACGGCGGCGCGGGGCCGGTACATGTCCGACGAAATGCCCGTTGCTCCGTCCCAGCGGCCCGGAAGCCGCCAGCTCGGCGTCGTGCTCGGTTACGCGGCCTCGTACAACCGGCTTCAGGACATGGCGGTGTTCAGCACGCGCTACACCAAGGATGTCACCGGCTCCGAGCGCATGGGCGACCAGTGGACCATGGACGCGAGTTATGGCCGCTGGCTCCAGCGCGCGGACCAGCCGGAGCAACTGGGTATCTGCCTCCTGGCCGGGCCGCACTGGGAGCGGGCGGGAAGAGACCGCTGGTTCGGCGTCCGCGATCCGAGCACGGAACACACCTTGCTGGGGGCGCAGGCCACGCTTCTGGTAACCAAAGGGCAAGGCACGTTCCGCATCGGAGCCATGCTGCCGTTTCGCCGCAACTACCCCGGCTACCAGATGACCTCCCGCCTTCAGGTCCGTGCCGGGGCCGCGATGTTGTTCTGATGGCCGGGAACCGGTGCGTCGCGCCGATCGTTGGACAAGGAGAAGCCCATGTCTCGATGGCCCTCCATCATTCACCGCTCTCTCTTTGTAGTCCTTACCGCCGTTTTTCTGCCCGCCGCGGGGAGAGCGGACGACCCTTTGTGGGGAGAATCGCCGACGACGTTCGGGGCGGGCGTCGTCCACCCGGAGGTACTGTTCCACTGGGAAGACCGGGCGACGTTCATGAAAGGGCGCGATAAGGTGTCCGGTCTGGAAGGACACCGCGAGGAGCACCTGGAAACCGCCATATCCATCCAATGGGCGCCGAAACCGGCGTTGAACCTGAAAGTCGCCATCCCGTATGTCGCTTTGCGGCTGCGGGAACATGGCGAGGTCGGCCTGGTGAATTCAACCTTGTCCGGCATGGGCGACGTGGAGGTGACGGCCAAGAGCCGACTGAGCCGCCGTATGGGCGACGGCTGGAAGACGGTTTCTTCACTCACGTACGGGCTGAAGCTTCCGACGGCATCCCACGATCCGCGGCTGGACCGGGGCATCTATGATCCGCCGTCCCACCGGACCGGAAGCGGCCAGTGGGGCGTTAAGCTCGGATACGCGCTCGCAGTTGAACGCCTGCATGACACGACGTTCTTCAGCGTCCACATCGCGCGGGACGTTTCCGGCGTTGACCGCTTGGGGACGGTTTGGGAGGCGGACGGAGCCTATGGCCGGTGGGTGGAGCGGCCCGACGCGCCGCAGAGCCTGGGACTGTTTGTGGCGATAGGGCCGCACGCACGATGGATGGCCCCGGACCACGGGCCGGATGGCCGCGTGCCCGGCACGGGCTACACCAAGGCGGGATGGCAGGCGAGCTTTATCGCCACGAAGGACCGCGCTCTGCTGCGTCTCGGCATTCTGGTCCCAACCTATCGGCGCGTGGACGGATACCAGTTCGTATCCGGCACGGAGTTCCGCGCCAGCGGAGCCATTTTGTTCTAGGGATCAACTGGGTCACAGGGTCAATGAGTCCATGGGGGATGGCAAAGCGGCAACAATGCCCCATGGACTCATTGACCCATTGACCCTGTGACCTCTACGGGGAAGGCATGATGAAGTACAAGACAACAGGGGTCTTGCTGGCGGTCTGGATGGGCGTTGCGCCCGCCGTGCGGGCCGAGGTCAAGAACGTCTGGCTCGGCGTGAACGGAGCAACGTGCGCCACGTGCGCGTACAGTCTCGACAAGGGGCTGCGGCGGCTCGATGGCGTCTCCAGGACCCGGCTCACGACCGGGGCGCCCGCTCACTTGGATGTGACGCTGAAGCCCGGCGTCTGGGTGGACCCGGCGCGCATGACGCGCGTGGTGAACGACGTGGGCTACGAAGCGCGACGCGACGACGTGCGCCTGACGGTGGTCGGCCGCCTGGAAATCGAAGGGACCGGCTACAGACTCGTAGTGGGCGACGTGTCCCCGGCGCAAGCGTTTTCTCTCGTTGCTTATGCGGGGAAGGATGGCGGGTCACGGAAAGCCAGCGGGGGGGGTATGGCGGCACTGCCTGGTCTCGCTGGTCACCCGGTGGAACTCTCCGGCTTCTGGAAGCCGGACGCGGACGGTCCGGGGGCCTCCTTGGCCGTCCTCAAAGTGGCAGTCGCAACGCCGCCCGCCGATTTGCCGAAGGCGAGATAGCGCCTTTCGAAAAGGATAAAGGCGGAAGGAGGAAGGATGAATGCCGAGCTTCGGTTATTCATCCTTCCTCCTTCCGCCTTTATCCTTTTCGAGGTCCTTCCTTACGAGGCCGAGGTTGGAGCCGGACTCTGCGGGGTCTGCGTGCCAAGCAGCGTTTCGGGTTTCTCAAGCTCCTGGAAGTCGTTCAGCTTGATATCTATCTGCGCCGTCTTCACGATGTCCTGAAGGATCTGCGGCACCGGTTTGATCTGGCTGTTCTGGCTCGCGAGCAGGAAGGCGATCATCGGCTGCACTTCGGAAAGCGGGATTTTCCCGGACGGCACGTCGCTGTTCACCTTCACAACGGCGGCCACTCCACCGCTCAGCGGTATCGCGTCGCTCGACTTTCCGGCGGCCAGTTTGGTAATCACGGCGGCGATGGCGGGCGGGAAGTTAGGCGGCAGCGGCTCTCGGCGCTGCATCTGCTCGTTCCACGACTGCAAATGGCCCTTGTCCAGGGCGAACCACTGCCAGTTGGCGGCGGTGGCCGCCTTGGCGCGCGGGTCGGCGGAGAACTGCTGGAGGACCTTCAGGTAGTCCACGCCCTGCTTGAGAAGGCCGGCGGCTTTCTGCGCGTCGTCCTTTGATTTGGCCAGGATGAACCCCACCTGCTTCCATTCGGGCTTGGTGAACAGGCCGGAGAGGTTCTTGTCGTAGAACTTCTGCACATCCGCCTGTTTGACATTCACACCCTGCATCGCCAGCGCGCGGGCCTCCAACTGGGCGCGCACCTGCGGACGGAAGGCGTCCAGAGACGTGCCTTTGAGCACCGTTTCCTCGAAGCGGTTCGGCGGCTGGCGGTCGCGCTCCCACTGGATCGCCGCGTCCACGTCCTGGTCGCTGACCTTGATGCCTTTCTTCTCGGCTGCCTCGTGGATCAGCTGCTCCAGGATCATCTCGCGCATCACGTTGTGCGCGGCGGGCGTCTGGGTCAGCCGGGCTTCAAAGGCGTCCTGTGTAATTTCCTTGCCGTTCACCGTCGCCACGTCGCGCTTGCTGGGACCGCAGCCCCCGGCCACGAAGGCCGCCGTCGTCAGCGCAACGAGGGCGGAACCGGCCAGCCATCGTTTCGTCATTCGTTTCCTTAATGGGTGTCAGAGGTCGGGTGCTTGATGCCGTGCGGGCAGACAAAAAGCCGGGTGTCGAGAGCCGAAGACCGACACCCGACACCCGGCTCGTGACACCAATTCTTAATTTTGGAACAGGGCCACGTCCGTCATCAAGTCCTTTTTGAGGCGCATCACGGCCTGCGTGTGCAGCTGATACGCGCGGGACTCCGAGATTTCCATAACCCGGCCGATTTCCTTGAAGGTCAGCCCCTCCTTGTAGTAGAGCGCGATGACGTTGCGTTCCCTCGGCGGCAGCTTGGCGATGGCGGCCACGAGGCGCCGCCGCCGCTCTCCCTTCTCCACGCTGCCGACGGTGCTGACGCGCTGGTCGGCCAGGGCGTCGCTCAACGGCACGCCGTCGCCGTCGTCACCGCCCATGAGCAACTCGTCGAGGGAGACGACGGTGGTCCGGCCCGTCTCGCTCAGCATCTGGTGGTACTGGTCGAGTTCCAGGCCGAGGCTTTCGGCGATTTCGTTGTCCGTAGCCGGGCGGCCAAGCTCAAGTTCGCGGGCCGCCATGGCGCGCTCCACGGTCTTGACGCGGTCCCGGATGCTGCGCGGCACCCAGTCCTGCTCGCGGAGCATTTCCAGGATCGCGCCCCGGATCAGGGCGATGCCGTACGTCTCGAATTTGACCTCACGCGCGAGGTCGAACTGGTCCACGGCCTTGATAAGGCCCATGATACCGGCGCTGATGAGGTCTTCACGGTCCAGGTTTGGGGGCAAATTTACGACAACCCGTCCAACGGTGATGTTGACAAGGTAGGCGTAACGAGTGATGAGTTCGTCCCGGGCAACGGTATCTTTAGCCGATTTGAACCGCTCCCAGATGTCTTTGACAGGCGATGGGGCCATGAGCTGAGCGTTCCTCCGGATGAATGCAAATGAATGGATGAAAAGGTCCCAGGTTGGACTGGAAAGAGCGAGGAAAACTCTAGACGCTATTAGTTTCTGGTGTTTCTTGCCGCAACGACGATGCCGAACAGCGCGGCCACACCACTCAGCAGTGAGGATGCGATGTTCGCCACGCCGCTCCGCTTCTTGTGCGGCAGCTCGATGAAGTCGTTCTCCTGGAGGCGCATGTCGCGGCCCGCGGCGGTGCGCAGGTCCACGATGGTCTCCTGGAATTCACCTCCTGGTGTGGCGTGGCGGACCTTGACGCGGGATACGTCCGCGTCGCCGACTGGGCCGCCCGCCCAACTGACAGCATCGCTCAGGGTATCACGGAAGCCGGGCAGGTAGCGGTACTGGCCTTGCTTGCCGACCGCTCCGGTGATGAAGACGGGAACGTTGCGGACCTCCGCCGCGTCCACTTTGATGATGTCGTCCGGCTGGAGAGCGATGTCGTGGGATGGATTGCTGGTGATGTCGCGCAGGTTGGCGGTGATGGTCTGGCCGCCGATGCCGCCCCGGATAACCTGGACGTGCTCCACGTCGGCTTCGGGGCGTACGCCGCCGACAGCGGCGACGGCCTGGGATACGGTCGCCCCTCGCCGCAGCGGTATCTTGCCCGTGGAGTTCGCGGCCCCCGTGATGGTGATAAGCGCCTGGTCAATCTTCAGCGTATCGCCCGCCTGAAGCTGTACGTTTTTGGAGGTGTCGCCGCTCATGGCGCCGGCCAGGTCCACCGGGATAACCTTGTCGCCCCGCAGGATGCTGGCTGTCTTGTCGTTGGCTTCGATGGAAAGGTCGCCCGCTGCCGCCACAGCTTCACGGACGCCTGTGCCGGTAACCAGACCAAACGCTCCCGCATGGCCGACCGGGCCAGTCACGTAATACTTCTCGGCCACGGAATTGAGCAGTGACACGGTGACGCGCGGGTTCTTGACGAACTGGCCGACCTTGGCGGTGAGCACCTTGGCCACGGAGGATGGCGTCATCCCCGAGACATAGATGTCACCGACCGTGGGGTAGGTGATCATGCCGTCCGGGCGGACGACCATGGGTTCCGGGCTGAGTTCCTTGAAGCCCCAGACGCTGATGCTGATCTGGTCCCCCGGGTGAAGTTTGTAATCGGCCGCGGGGGCCTCGCTCTGAGCGAAGCAGGGGGCGGTGGAAACCACCAACAGAACAGCAGGCACTATTTGGAGCGGACGGAACATCGGGGAAACCTCCTGGAACGCCGGGACCGCCTTCAGATGATGCTAAGACGGCGACGGACTCCACGATTATAACACATCCAATCCCTGGTGGGGAAGAGCTTGTTGACGCTATGATGCGGGTGGATTACCATGATTGTGCCACTATTTATCCCGCTATGCGGCGCGGTCCAGGTACCGCCCGCTCCCCGCTTAGGTCCAAAGAGATAGTATAGCCTGCGGCTCGAATCCTAGACACAAGCCCTGATGTCTGATTTCTTCGACGTGACATGGCCCCCCGGCTGGGCAGGTGTGGCGCCATGCGGATGAGAACCGCACGGCCTCTCTCGCGCGTCTTTCAGGTGGTGTCCTGGCTGGCGCTCCTGGGCATCGCGCTGCTGGGCGCCGGTTCCATCGCATGGCGGCTCTACAACGCGAGCCAGCACTTGAGTGTGTTCGCTGTACAAGCCCTCGCCAAGGCAATGAAGCGGGAAGTCCGGGTCGGACGGGTTGACGTACTGAAGCCCGGCACCGTAGATATCGCGGATCTGAGGATTGCGGCCGGCCGTACATTCCGCGAAGGCCGATTGCTCTTCGCCCCGCACACCGTGGTTCGGTACAACTTCTGGGACATGCTGCGCGGACGCGTGGACCCGGTCGGCAGCATCGCTTCGGTGGATATCTATGACCCCGAGCTCCTCATTGTACGGGATCAGAACAACCGCTTCAACCTGCAGGACCTGTTCCCCAAACAAAAGAAGCCGCCAAAGCCGACAACGTTTCGTGGCATAGCGCGTATACGTGATGCCGTCGTCGTCTTCCGCGACTACGCCGTGCGGGACCTCGACGCGCCGCAGGAGAACACCCTGACCCTGAGCGTGACCGTGGATGGCAGCGCGCCGCCTCTGCTCCTCATCTCTGCCCAGGGAAGCGGCGACGGGCGGCATGTCACAACAGCCGCCTGCGAAGGGACCTACAACCCCGGCAACGGAGCCATGCGGCTCGCCATTACCACCGGCACGAACGACGCCGCCTACATGACCCGCTACTTCGCCAAACTGCCGTCGCTCACGGTCCTGAGCGGTCGCGGCTCCGTGAGCGTGGACGTGTGGAAGCCGCGCGCGTTCGAGTACGCCACGGCGGCCATCTCCACGAGCTTCGAGAACGCCACCGGCACGACGCCTCTGCTGAAGGCTCCGCTGGAAGACGTGCATGGCACGTTCTCGCTCCGTACGGGCCAGCCGCTTCCCATAGCCCTGGATGCCACGGGACGCGCGGGCCGCATCCCGGTCCACGTCTACGGCAGCATTTTCACCGGCCCGAACCCCCGCGTCGCGTTGCAGGCCGTGGCCTCGGATGTGACGCTTCCGGCGCTCCGGCAGGTGGCTGTGAACGTCCCATCGCTGGCCCTCGTGGAGCCGCTCGCCCCGGCCAACGTCGTCGCCAGCATCTACGGCCCGACCTCCAACCTGATGACCCTGGCAACTGTTCAGGTCCCGAGGGCGCGGGTGTACCAGTCCATCCTGAACGACGTGACGGCGCAGGTGCGGTACAACAACCGGGTGGTCGGCCTGCCGAGCATCGTCGGGACCGCGGACGGCCAGCGAGTGACGGCAAGCGGCGAGATCAACCTGAACACCAAAGCGATCCAGCTTGCCGCCGACGTGCCGAATGTGTCCGTGCGCAGCCTCGGTCTGAACAAACTGCCGCTAACCGGGAGCGTTGCGTCCCGCCTCGTCCTCTCCGGCACGACGGCGGCCCCGAAGACGAGCGCCATCGTCACGGTGGTGAACGGGCGGTTCCGCAACATCCCGTTCCAGAAGCTGGCGGCGCGCGTGTCCATGAACGGCAAGCGCATCTCCATTGAGAATGCGGTCGGCACTCTGCCCGGCGCGGTGGTGCGGGCGAGCGGCACGGCCACGACAGCGGGCGCGTTGGATATTTCTCTGAACGCCGCCGGGATCCAGCTCGCCCGGCTGATGCCGTCTCTGGGCTACCGCAACGTCTCCGGCACCGGCTTCTTCGAGGGCCGCGTGACCGGCACGGCGACCGACCCGATTGTCCAAGGTAAAGCCCAAATCTTTGGCTTGAACATGCAGGGGCAGCGCCTGGACCTCGTGTCCGGCCCCGTGACGTGGCGCGGCGACCGGGTGACGCTCGGCCGAACGCTCGTGGCGCGTTACCCGGCGCAGGGAATCGTTCAAGGGTCGGTAACGCTTCGCCCCAACCAGCCCCTCGGTCTGAACCTGACTGCCCGGCTCGATACCGCCCGCCTGGAATCTCTGCTTGCCGATCAGCACATGGATTTCCCAGCCCTGGGCCACGTCACGGGGCGGGCGACCATTAGCGGCACACTGAGGTCGCCCGTGGTACAGGGTTACGCCGCGCTGGACGACGCTACGGTGCGCGGCCTGCCGATACAGAGCACGTCGGTCCGCTTCCGGCTGGCCCGTGGCGTCGTTGAAGTTCCCGCGCTGGAAGCGCGCTCAGAGGGAGCGCAGCTCCGCGTCGCCAACCTGCGGGTCGGCGAAAAGGTGGTCAGTGGTCGTTTTGAGGCGACCGGCATCCCGCTCTCCCGGATTCCTCAGCCGGCCGCCCCGTACGCCACGCTGGATGGCACTGTAGACGTGTTGAACGGGCGGCTGGGCGGGACGCGCCGCCATCCAACCGCCAGCGCCACCATCCAGGCGGCTCATTTCGCCGTGAATGATCTGCCTTTCGAGAACGTCTCCACCCGCGTCGCATGGGACGGCCAGGCCGCCCGGATCGTGGACCTGACGATGTTCCAGCGGGGAACGAAGGTCGTCTCCGCGCCGCTCCTGCGCTGGGACCGGGCGACGAACCAGGTGAACGGCGAGCTTCTCATCTCTGACCTGCGCGCGTCCGACATCGTGGTGGCCGCGGAGAAAAGCCCCTACGTGCAGGGGCCGGACGGTTATCGTGTTCGGGACGCTCTGGCGAAAGTCCGGGGAAGCGTGCAGGCCGGCATCCGGGCGAGCCTGAGCTTCAGCGGCTCGTTCAAGGACCTGACGGCGGATGCGTCGCTGTCGCTCACCGGCGACCCGACCATCCGCATCGGGCCGCAGACATTCGATACCGTGACGCTACACGGCGGCATCCGCAACGGGGTGATCGCGGACGGCCGGCTGCAGGACGCGCTCATCGAGGTCCCGGCGGACGGGCTGGAAATCACGTCCGGGAAGGACCTGGTGGTGCGCGGCCAGTTCCGTGGCCGGCTGTCCAAAACCATCGAGGTCGCCAAGCTGGATGCGAACAGCGTCCCGATTGCGAGCCTCATGGCGCTCCTTCCTACCAGGCGGCTTTCCGAACGGCTCCCCGCACAGCTTCCCGATTTCGGAGGCCTGGTCAATACCTTTACTGTCACGGCGGAAGGGGAGGTCAAGTCACCACAGGTGCGGGCGTCACTGGATGCGGACCTGATCTATGCCCCGAACCGACCGGACAAAGGCGAAAGGATCCATATCGGCACGGAAGCTATCACCGCGAACGCCGACCGGATAGTGATCAACGGCATCCGCATCACGGCGCGCGGGCATGGCATGGACGCTCAGGGCTCCCTGCCAGTGGACTGGAAGACGCTTTCCATCCCGCCGGACAAGACCCTGAGCTTCGTCGCCCGGCTGAAGAAGCAGGATGTGAACAACGTGCTCGGCATCATCATGGCGGCGACCGGGCCGCTCCCCGTGAAAACCGCCAGTGGGCAGGTGGCGGGCGACGTGGAGTTAACCGGCACGCTTCAGGATGCCCGGGTCACCGGCGACCTCTCGCTGGAAGACGGCAAGCTGGAATTGACGCAGCTTGCCAACGGCTTCCGCAACATCAACACCCACATCCATTTCGCTAACAAGGTCTACGAGGTCCAGGACCTGAACATCGAGTCCACGGCGGGCGGATCGGTTGTCGCGGTCAAGGGGAGTCACATCAGCCAGGTTTCGGGCGCGGACGTGGGATCGCGGCTGGTTTCGGACGTGACGCTGGCCTTCAAGGATTTCCGTCTGGAGGAGGAACCGAGCGCGCTGCACCTCGGCGAGCGGGTGCGCGGAACCGTCAACGGACAGGTGGCGGTCAAGAATACGGTCCGCGAGCCGCTGCTGGGCGGCACGCTCTCCTTCGCCGACGTGGAGATCATCCCGCCGAACCGCACTGTGGCCGCTAACAGTAACCCCGCGCCCTATCCCATCGTACCGGCATTTGACCTGAACCTGATTGGTGGTCGTAATGTATGGGTGCGAACCCCGCTGTTCCGGGTGAAGCTGGATGAGCAGGCCGCTGAGGAGAGCCGCCGGGTCCATATCGGCGGCACGCTGGACAACCCGACAGCGCGCGGGCAGCTTGTTTCGCGGGAGGGCACATTCAGTTTCCCGACGGCCCGGTTCACATTGACGAATGCGGTGGTGGATGTCATTTACCCGGCGCCGGGGAACCCGCGCCTGGAGCCGCCGCCGTATCGGATCGACGCGGATGCGCAGGCGCGCCTGTTCGCCACCATCTCGGGCCGCCGCCAGCCGATCACAGCCTACCTCCACATCGAGGGGCCGATGTCGCGCGGTCTGCGCCAGATCAGCGATACCGGCACGGGGTTCCAGACTCTGGCCGACTACAACATCAGTTTGCGGTCGTCGCCCAGTCTACCGGAGCGGCAGTTACTGGCGCTCATGACACGCGAGGAATCGTTGACGCTGCTGGCCCAGGGAGGGGCGACCGCGCAGGACGTGCTACGTCAGGAAGCGGCAAACATTCTGCAAACGTCCGTGTTGCCTGAGGCGCTGACCGGGTTTGAAAGCTCCATCAGCCGCATCTTCGGCTTCGAGTCGTTCAACGTGGACTATCTGGCGGGCGACCGGGCGGTGAGCCTCACGGCCACCAAGCGTTTCGGCCATAATTTGATTTTGACCTATGCGCTGCCACTGGGCGCGACCGGAACATCCGGCGCCAACGCATACGACATCCGACTGAGCTACGAGATCCCCCGGACCCGCCTGCGGCTCACGCTGGAACAACAGCGCGGGCCGTATCTCACCGGGGGATTGTTGACTGGTGTGCCGGTTCCGACCGTGCCCGGCGCGCAACCGACTATCAAGGAGACGAGCATCCTGCTCGAAGGCGGATTCAACTTCTAGGGGGTCGGGGAGCGGGGGTCCGGGGCTGGTTAGGGGTGTCAGGAAATGCAGCCTGAACGTCTAACGAGCCCCGGCTCCCGAACCCCGGCCCCCGCGTGAGAGGAAGCAACATGACACAGAACCGGCCCGTGATATTGGGCCGCCGGGCGCTGCTGGCGGTGCTGGCCGCGCTCTCCATGCTCTCCATGATCCTCGGCGGAGGGGCGTTCGCTCAGATACCGCCTCCAAGCCAGGTGACTGACATCGCCGTGGTGGGCAACGTCAACATTTCCCGCGACGCGATCCTCGGAGCGGCAACCGCCACCAAGGTCGGGCAGCAATACTCGCCCGACCTGGCCTCGCGCGACGTGGCGGCCATCCGCGACCTGGGCTACTTCCAGCGCGTCTCGTACCACACCGACGAAGCGGACAACGGCATCCGCGTCATCTTCGAGGTCGTGGAGAATCCGAAGATCACGTCCATCGTGTTTACCGGCAACACCCTGGTCCCATCGCAGAAACTGATAGATACGATGACCACCAAGGTGGGCGACGTACTCAACACCACACGCTTCGGCAAGGACCTGGACCGCATCCAGGACTACTACAAGAACCGGGGCTACTTTGCCCTCGTGGACATTGACCAGAACAACTACATCACGCCGGAAGGCGTGCTGCGCATCCCTATCAAGGAAGTCACCATCGAGGGGTACCGCATCGTCGGCAACAAGAAGACGAAGACCAACGTCATCCAGCGCGAGATTCGGACGCCCGTGGGCGCGCCGTTCAACTCCAACCGACTGACGGAAGACCTGAACCGCATCTACAACCAGGGCAACGTGGAGCCGCAGGAGCCGCGCATCGAGCCGGGTTCGTCGAACGACAAGGTCATCGTCGTCATCCCGGTCAACGAGAAGAAGACGGGGCAGGTCGAGGTCGGCGTCGGCTATTCGTCGCAGCAGGGACTGATCGGGCGTCTGGGCATCACCGAGCCGAACTTCCGGGGCACGGGCCAAGGCGTGAGCGCAAGCATGGAAATCGGCGGTCGCTACCGCAGCTCCGGCATCCCCGCCGTTAGCGCGGAATTGAGCTACTTCCAGCCGTACCTGGACCGCCACCGCACCAGCCTGTCCGCCAGCATTTACAACCGCACGTCGTATCGCTTCTCCAACGCCATCGTCGGCAGCGTCGGAGGCACGGGACAGGCGTACGAAGTGCGGCGCGGCGTCTCGCTCGGTCTCGCCCGTCCGCTGTCCGGACCGTTAACCCTGCAGTACTCCGCCCGCACAGACAGTATCCGCACCTACGCGCCACAGAGCGACATCAACGGCACGCAGTTCGTGATCGACACGGAACGCAACTCCACCGTGTCCAGCGTCGGCTCCAGCCTGCTGTACGACACGCGCGACACGCCGTTCGATCCGGCCAAAGGCTACTACGCCACGCTGGGCGCGGAGTTCGGCATCACTCGTCTGGGCGGAGACAGCCGTGTGTTCGGGGACCTGGATGAGGGACGCAGCGGCGCGTTCTCCAAGCCGGCTCTGGACTTGCGCCGCTACGTCGCCCTCAAGCCACGCAAAGACATCCGGAAGACAACCACCGTACTGGCAACGCGTGTGAAGCTTGGAACGGCGACCGGCCCGCTGTCGTTCTTCGACCAGTATTTCATCGGCGGCGCGGACAGTCTGCGCGGGTACTCCGAGGACCGCTTCTGGGGCAAGAACCAACTGCTCATCAACGTGGAGTACCGGCAGCCGATCGGGGAGAGCCTGCAAGTGGTCTTGTTCGGCGATGCCGGCGACGCGTGGGGCTCCAGCCTGCGCGGCAATCCCAAGCGGTACGCCAACTTCCTGAACTGGGCCAGCCACCCGGTTCCCGGCGGCAACGACAGCAACGGCGACGGCATCCCGGACCCGGCCCCGCCCCCCTACAGCATCTACGACGCCTACGAGTACGAGCGGCCCCAGCACGCCAAGCTGGACCTGCATGGCGCATTCGGGGTGGGCATTCGCGTCAAGACTCCGATCGGTCCCCTGCGCTTTGACTACGGCATCAGCAAAGAAGGCGGCCGGACGCACTTCAGCATTTCACAGACATTCTGACAAGCCGGGGCCGAGGGATAAGGGCCGAGAGAACGTTGAACCACAATGGTGATGTGGTCGTCATGAGGTACGGGTTCTTGACCCGGTATCCCTCGGCTCTCGGCCTTTAGCTCCCGGCCCGGACCCTTTCAAGGAGAAACAATCACAATGAATTTCGGAAGAGTCGCGGCGGTGATCGCGACGGCGATACTGGCGTTGGGCGCGGTTGCGCCCTCTCACGCCCAGGCCGGCATGAGGGTCGGCTACATTGACATTGATGACGTTTACAACCGCTCAGACACGAAGAAGGCGAACGACGACAAGCTCCAGGATCTGTCCAAGTCGTTGAACACGCGCCTCGGCTCCCTGGATGACGCGGCTCTCCTGCCTTCGGCGACGTGGCAGCAGTTGAAGACGCTCCTCGAGAAGCCCAAACCGACCGCGGACGATACGAGCCAGATCAACGCCATCCAGAACCAGATCAAGTCGCTGGACACGGAGCTGAAGACCCTTCAGCAGACAACCTCGCCGACCGACGCGCAGAGGAACCGGCTGAATGAGTTGACGGGGAACGGCACGGCCAACCAGGGCAATCTGCAGAACGCGAAGAACGATTACGAGCGTGAATTCGCCAAGATGCAGATGGATCTGCAGGACCAGGCCATCGCCGCCATCAAGAAGGCCGCCGACCAGGTGGCGAAGGCCCAGCACCTGGATGTCATCCTCAACAAGGCCGCCCTGATTGCCGGCGGCACGGATGTGACCGAGGATGTCGTCAAGCAGATCAACAAGAAGTGACGCGGTGACGGCACGACGCGGCGACGCGGCGAATTCCGAGTTCGGCTCCCCTCTCCCCTGGGGAGACGGGCTGGGGGTGAGGGCGCTCGCCGCGTTGCCGCGTCGCCGCGTCGCCTTTCCCCTCCTTCTCGCCCTTTCCCTCGTTGGCTGCTCCCGGAAGCCGATTCCGCCGATAAAGACGGCGGTCTACGTCTCCGCCGAGCAGCTCGCCCGGCTGCATCCCCAGTGGAAAGACGTGGCTGAACTGCTTTCCAGCACAGTGGGATCCGAAGCTTGGAATTCACGTGACTTGAAGTCGC
>JADMIO011486946.1_pt1 | contig 31660 bp, 34 predicted proteins | sample 8958161 | NCBI WGS metagenome assembly JADMIO01 (sample SAMN16585339, study PRJNA669376) | soil metagenome | isolation source: Crop rotation soil | place: USA: Cullars Rotation, Alabama | collected 2011 | reverse complement strand
CGGCGCCGGCCGCCATGACCCAGATGGCGACGCCGATCTGGCGGGCGACAAGCGAGGGCTCCCCTCGCGCGGCGTCATCGGCTATAGGCGCTCGGCTCATAGGCGCCTCCCCGCCCCAGGGTGGGGCCAGCCCAGCGTTTCCGTCAATCGAGACCCTTTAGATTTCGTGCCCGCCGACCTGACCCACATCGACACCTGGCTGTTCGACCTGGACCACACCCTCTATCCGCCGGATGCGGGCCTGGTGCCGCTGGTCGAGGCGCGGATGAACGCCTTCATCATGCGCAAGCTGGGGATCAGCGAGGTCGAGGCGCAGTCGCTTCGGGACCGCTACTTCGAGGAACTGGGCGCGACCCTGGCCGGGCTTCGCCATCATCACGGCGTCGATGGGCACGAGTACCTGGAGGACGTTCACGAGGTGCCGCTGGACGCCCTGGTCGCCGAGCCGACGCTGCGGGCCGGGTTGCAGCGGCTGCCCGGACGGCTCCTGGTGTTCACCAACGCCGGCGGCAGCTACGCCCACCGGGTGCTGGGCAAGCTGGGCATCGACGACCTGTTCGACGACGTTTTCCACCTGGGGCTGGCCGACTACATCCCCAAGCCGCAGCGGCAGAGCTTCGAGGCCCTGCTGGCCCGCCACGACGTCATCCCCGAACGCACCTGCTTCTTCGAGGACATGGCCCGCAACCTCGAACCGGCCGCCGATCTGGGCATGACCACGGTGCTGGTCGGCGCCGACGCCCTTGCCAGCACGGCGAGCTTCGTTCACCACCGCACCGCGACCCTGGCCGGCTTTCTGGCCGAGGTGCGCGTCCAGGAGAGCCGCCCGTCATGACCAGCATCACCGCCGCCGACCTCGAGACCGAGATCGAAGCCGGCTGGGCGCGCCTGCCGGAGCTGAACGCCGGCACCCAGGGGCCTCTGCGCACCGCCGTCGGCGAGGCGCTGATGGCGCTGGACAAGGGCCAGCTGCGCGTCGCTTCGAAGGAGAGCGGCGAGTGGGTCACCCATCAGTGGCTGAAGAAGGCGGTGCTGATGAGCTTCCGCCTCAACCCCAACAGGATCATGCGCCCGGGCGTCGGCGGCGCGGGCCTGGGCCCCTTCTGGGACAAGGTCGACAACAAGTTCGGCGACTGGAACGAGGCCGACTTCGAAGGCGCCGGCTTCCGCGCGGTGCCGGGCGCGGTGGCCCGTCACGGCTCGTTCGTGGCCAGGAACGTAGTGCTGATGCCCTCGTTCGTGAACATCGGCGCCTATGTCGATGAGGGCACCATGGTCGACACCTGGGCCACGGTCGGCTCCTGCGCCCAGATCGGCAAGCACTGCCACCTGTCCGGCGCGGTGGGCATCGGCGGGGTGCTGGAGCCCTTGCAGGCCAATCCGACGATCATCGAGGACAACGTCTTCATCGGCGCGCGCTCGGAAGTGGCCGAGGGCGTCATCGTCGGCGAGGGCGCGGTGATCTCCATGGGCGTCTACCTGTCGTCGACCACGCCGATCGTCGACCGCCGCACCGGCGAGACCATCACCGGTCGGGTGCCCCCGTACTCGGTGATCATGTCGGGGTCGCGGCCCAACCCGGTCGACCCCAGCCTGCCCTCGACCTACTGCGCGGTGATCATGAAGACCGTCGATGAGCGAACCCGCTCCAAAACCAGCGTCAACGAGCTGCTGCGCGAATAGGGGCCACTCGGTCGCCTTGCGACACCTCTCCCGAAATCGGCGGACGAAGGCTCAGTAGGGCGTGCCGTCCTTGTGGAAGTAGCCGTCGCGGCCGGCCGGGGCGAACAGGTCGATGTCCGAATAGTGGGTCGAGTCGATGTCGGGCGTGCGCGTGCCGATCTCCAGGATCACGGCGACACTGTCGGAGCGATTGACCAGATGGTGGCCGTCCGGTTCGCCGGCGCGGAAGCCGGCGCAGTCGCCGGGACTCATGACCTCCTCGCCGGAGTCAGTGACCAGAACCATCTCGCCCGACAGCACATAGACGAACTCGTCCTCATGGGTGTGCCAGTGGCGGTGGGCTGAGATGCCGCCCGGCTCGATGGTGGTCAGATTGACTCCGAACTGGCTGAGGCCGGCGGCCTCGCCCAGCTTGAGGCGAAACTTCCTGGCGCTGGGTTCGCGGAAGGGTTCGGGATAGCCGCTGCCGTCCTTGCGGGGCGCGGTGGTCAGGTCGATCTTCTTCATGCGCCGCTGGATGTGGAGCCGGGCGGCGCCTTTGCAAGCTTGATCGGTCCGATCAACTACCGCGCGGCAGCCTTGGCCTCGTCGGCGCGGGCGCCGCGGAGGATGCCTTCCATGGCGTAGTTGCCCTCGTGGCAGGCGTATTCGTAGACCTCGCCCTTGAGCGCATTGAAGCTCATCTCGGCCCGCCAGGGCTGGGTGTAATAGACCGGGTCGACGACATCGAAGGCGTAGAAGATCTGGTCGGCGGAGACGCGCCGGAACTGCTCGGTGACGACGCCGCCGGCGGAGAGGAAGATCGGCCCGTAGGCGCCCTGCTCGGGATTGACGTGGGTGGTCTCGACGAACAGCGCGTCCCCCTCCCACCAGGCCACGGAGTCGCCCAGCCAGAGCTGCAGGGCGGCGGGGCGATGATGCGCCTGGGCCTCGGCCTTGGACTTGAAGATGGGGATGCTGCGGACGTCGTGGACCATCTCGATGTCGATGGCGATCCAGTCCCGGGTCAGCACGATCTGGTAGTTGTTGTTGTAGAGGTTGTTGAGCATGCCCGGCCCGCCGGAGCCGCGGCTGGCGATGATGCAGCGGTCATTGGGGGCGAGGTCCTCGGGCCCTTGCGGGGCGTTGCGCTGGCGGGCGAAGGAGCGACGGGCCAGCGACTGGGCCAGCGGCGTGGTCGGCAGCTGGCCGTTGGCCGGGCTGACGATCCAGGACGTCCGGTACTGGCCGTTGACCTTGGCGAGCGTCATCCCGGGGTCGAGCCAGAAGGCGTTGTAACCGGCTTCGGTATTGCCGTCGGAAGGGGCGCCGACGGAGGCGGCGGTGGGCCTGGCGTCGGCCTCGGCGCGGCGGACGTTGCCGCTGGCGGCGGCCATGCGCTTGGCTTCCGCCTCGCTGACCACCAGCGCGGAGACGCCGTTGGGGCGATTGAGCTGGGTGATCGAGGCGTTGGACCAGACGCCGTTGAGGTCGGGGTGGCCGTCTGCGGTGCGCGGCACGGCCGGCGCCGCAGGCGGCGCAGCCGCCTGGGCCAGGATCAGGCCGGCGAGGACTACGGCGATCATTTGGACCCCTTCAGGTCAGGCGCGGCGACGCCGTACATCAGCCGAAGGCCGTCGCCGACCTTCTGGGCGCTGACCAGGCGCAGGCGGCCGGTGCGCAGCGCGGTCTGGGCCTTGTCGGGCCGGTTGAAGGCCATCTCGTGCGGTCGCTGGCCGGGTTCGACAATCTCGAAGGCGCCGATCGGCCCATCAGTCTTGCTGCCGCTATGGCCCAGCCACTGCCAGTAGGCGTCGACGTCGGCCTGACTGAAGGCGGGGAGCGTCGCCTGGCAGATGGTCAGGGTGAGGTTGCCCAGGTCCTTGACGTCCTTTTGGGCGGCGTTGAACACCTTCAGGTCGCCCATCGGTCCCTGGTAGGTGTTCGGACTCTGCAGCGAGAATCCTGCCGCCTTTGCCGCCTCGGCGACCTTGGCGGGGTCGGCGTCGGTGGCGATGCACAGCCGTTCGAAGGCCGCAAAGCCGGGCGAAGGCGCGGCTGCCGCCAGCAACGCCACAGCGGCGATGGCTCCGGCCACGGCTAGTCGTCCTCAGGCTCGAGCGGGGCCGGTTCCACCGCTTCAGGCGGCGCGACGACGCGGACCTCGACGATCTCGGCGCCGGGGAAGGCGTCCATCACCGAGCGAATGAAGGGATCGGCTTCCAAACGGGCGCGCTCCTCGCGCTGCTCGCGGCGTTCCCGCTCAAGCAGGCTTTCGGCGCCGCCGCCGCCGGTGGCCACTAGCCAGGTCTGGCCGGTCCATTCCTTCAGCCGCGAGGCCAGCCGCCCGGCGAGGTTGCTGGGCGCGCCGGGGGCCGGCTCGAACTCGATGGCGCCGGGTCGAAAGCTGATCGGCCGGACGTAACGCTCGACGTCGAGCTTGAGGCCGATGTCGCGGCGGGCGTCTATCATGCGGACGACGTCGTCGAAGGTGGCCAGTTGCGGCTGGGCCGGCGCGGCGGCGACCGCCGGAGCGAGCTGACGCGCGGTGGCCGCACCGCCGCCGCCGCCGCCGCCTCCCCCGCCGCCGGTGGGACCGAGCGGGGTCGCGATCGGCTGACCGGACTGCAGGCGTTTCAGCGCCTCTTCCGGCGAGGGCAGGTCGGCGGCGTGGGTCAGCCGCACGATGGCCATCTCCAGGGCCGCGGCCGGATCGGGCGCGCGGCGGACCTCGTCATGGGCCTTGAGGAGCATCTGCCAGACGCGGGAGAGGTTGCCGGCCGAGGCTGTGGCCCCGATCGCCGCCAGCCGGGCGGCCTGGTCCTTGGGCATGACCAGGACGTCGGGACCCAGCGCCTTGGCCACCGAGGCGCCGTGGCAGTGGTCGAGAAGGTCGAGCGCCAGCTGCACCGGATCGGCGCCGTAGCCGTAGAGGGTGCGGAAGGCGGCCATGGCGTTCGCCATCTCGCCCCGCATGATCATCTCGAACAGGCCGATGGTCTGGGCGCGGTCGGCCAGGCCCATCATGTCGCGCACCACCGCGGCGCTGACGCTCTGCCCGCCCTCGGCCTGGACGATGGCCTGGTCGAGCAGGGAGAGGCCATCGCGCACCGAGCCCTCGGCGGCGCGGGCGATCAGGGTCAGGGCCTCGGCGTCGACCCGGGCGCCTTCGTCGGAGGCGATCCTGTCGAGGTGGGCCGACAGCGGCTCCGGCTCGACCCGGCGCAGGTCGAAGCGCTGGCAGCGGGAGAGGATGGTCACCGGCACCTTGCGGATTTCGGTGGTGGCGAAGATGAACTTGGCGTGCGGCGGTGGCTCTTCCAGGGTCTTCAGAAGGGCGTTGAAGGCGCCCTTCGAGAGCATGTGCACCTCGTCGATGACATAGACCTTGTAGCGGGCCTCGACCGGCGAATAGCGGACTCCGTCGAGAATCTCGCGCATGTCGTCGACGCCGGTGCGCGAGGCGGCGTCTAGCTCCAGCACATCGATGTGGCGGCCCTCGATGATCGCCCTGCAGTGGCGGCCCTCGACGCTGAGGTCGACGCTGGGCTGGTGGACGCTGTCGCTCTCGTAGTTGAGGGCGCGGGCCAGCAGGCGGGCGGTGGTGGTCTTGCCCACCCCGCGCACGCCGGTGAGCATGAAGGCATGCGCGATGCGGCCTGTGGCGAAGGCGTTGGTCAGAGTGCGGACCATGGCCTCCTGGCCGATCAGGTCCTCGAAGGTGCGCGGCCGGTACTTGCGCGCCAGCACGGTGTAGGCGGGGCCCGGTTCCGCGGCCGGCGCGGGCGCGGGCGCGGGTTCGGGCGCGACCGGGGCGCCGAAGATGTCAGCAGTGTTGGGATCGCGCTCGGCGGTCTCCGCCGCATCGCTTTGAGGGGCGTCCTCTTCCCATGGCGGGTCTTCGTCGATCATCGGAGCGACCCTAGACCGGGCGCGCGCGATTCAGAAGCGGTTCGAACGGGCCTTCGCCGGTTGGGCGCTGATGTGGCCGGCGCGCGCCAGACCACTCGCAAAGGGGGTGGGGGTGGAGACCGAACGACGACCCGAAGCGTGACCCGTTACGGCTGCTTCCTTCCGGACCTGACCGGGTTGGCGGGGCGCTCGCCCGCCGCCGATCTCCGGGCGGCTATATCGCGTAGGGCCATCGCCGATGCAAGGCCTGCTTCAGGCGCCGTGAAACGGGTGTGGTACAATGAGATCGTGCAAAACGAGCCCTTGAAGAGCTGAGCGATGTACGACGTCGTCACACTCTGGATGGTCTATGCGGTGGGGGCGGCAGCCACCTTTCTCGGGCTGTGGCGCCTGGCGTCGATCTCGCCAGGCTCAAGCCTGCTACCGAGCCTGATCTGGCCGCTTACCCTGTTGTTCCTCGCCTTCGCCGCCTTGGTCGTCAGGCTTGAGCAGATCGAGCCGCGGCAGCGCAGACGCAGTGTCGCGGGTTACACGGGGTCCCTGTTCTTTGGCGGCGAAGGCGGCGACGGGGGTCACTTCGGCGGCGGCGATTGCAGCGATGGCGGCGGGGGCGGCGGAGACTGCGGCGGCGGCGACTGAAGGACCGCCCGCTTGCTGGGGTACGGGCGGCAGCCTACCGTAGCGCCCCTGGGGGTTATTCGATGAAATCAGCAGTCCTGATCGCGGCTTTGTTGGCCAGCGGTACGGCCGCGCAGGCGCAGGCTCTGCGGCCCGACCAGCAGGTGTTCCGCGCCCTCTACAAGCAGATGGTCGAGACCGACACCTCCGACTCCACCGGGTCCTGCACGGCGCTGGTGCGACCGCTGGCAGCGCAGCTGGCGGCGGCGGGCGTGCCGGGCGCCGATGTGCATGTGATCGTGCCTGAGGGCGCCCCCAACGACGCCAATCTGGTGGCCGTGCTACCGGGGACGGACCCGAGCCTGGGCGCGCTGGTGCTGCTGGCGCATCTGGACGTGGTCGATGCGCGGCGGGCTGACTGGGAGCGCGATCCCTTCACCCTGATCGAGGAGAACGGCTACTTCTATGGCCGCGGCGCCAGCGACGATAAATCGATGGCGGCGATCTTCTTCGACCTGACGACACGGCTCAAACGGGAGGGCAAGCCGCACCGGCGGACGATCAAACTGGCCCTGACCTGCGGCGAGGAGACCTCGCCGACCACCGTCAACGGGGTGAGGTACATCCTTGGCCATCAGCCCGATCTGCTGAAGGGGGCGTTCACGCTCAACGAGGGGGCCGGCGGCCGGATGGACGCGGCCGGGCGGCCTCAGGCGCTGGAGATCCAGTCCGGGGAAAAGGTGCACCAGGTCTGGCGCCTGGAGGTGACCAATCCCGGCGGCCACTCCTCGCTGCCGCGGCCCGACAACGCCATCTATCAGCTGGCCACCGCCATCAAGAAGGTCGAGGCCTATCGTTTCCCGGTTTCGCTGAACCCGGTGACGCGGGAGTTCTTCCGCCAGATGGGGCCCATCGAGGGCGGGCCGGCCGGGGCGGCGATGAGCGCGCTGGCGAAGTCGCCCACCGACGCGCGGGCGATCCAAACCCTGCAGGCTCTGCCCGGCTACAATGCGGTGATGCGGACGACCTGCGTCGCCACCCAGATCGACGGCGGACACGCGGCCAACGCCCTGCCGCAGCGAGCCAGCGCCACCTTCTCCTGCCGGGTCGTGCCTGGCGTCTCGACGGCCCAGGTCAAGGCCGAACTGCAACGGGTGGTCGGCGATCGGGCGATCAGCTTCACCCTGGCCAACGGCGAACAGCCGTCGAACCCGCCGCCGGCGCTCTCGCCGGAGGTGGTTGATCCGATCAAGGCGGCGGCGGCCAAGATGTGGCCCGGGGTGCCGCTCCTGCCGACGATGAGCGCCGGGGCCACCGACGGGCGCCACCTGAACGCGGCGGGGACGCCGACCTATGGGCTTTCCGGGATGTTCGGCCGCGGCGATTCCAACGCCCACGGCCTGAACGAGAAGATCAGGGTGAAATCGCTGTACGACGGCCGCGATTTCCTGGAGGCGGTGGTGCGGGCCTACATCCAGTAGCGGGGAAAGAAATGGTCGAACCCAGCCGCAAGGAAGACGAACCGCGGGCGCTGGCGATGGCCGCGCTCAGCCTGGTCAAGGCGTTGCTGAACGGCCTTGAGTCCAAGGGTCTGTTGGATGGGGGCGAAGTTCAGGCGGTGCTGGACGAGACCCTGACTTCGCTGGAACACCGGGTGCAGGACCCGGCACGGACCTGGCCCGACGCATCGTCGAGGCGACCGCGATCACCAGGAAGAGCATTTCCGCGGACTAGGGCTCAGGTCCAGGGCTTGAAGTGCTTGCTGAGCTTTAGCCCCTGCCGCTGGTAGTGGCTGCCGCCGTCGCCGTAGAGCCGGGTCGGGCGCTCGGTCAGCGGCTCGAAGACCAGGCGGGCGACGGTCTGGCCGTCCTCGACCAGGAACGGGGTTTCGTGGCTGCGCACTTCCAACACGCCTTTGGAGCCCTTGCCGCTGGCCTCATCGGTGCCGAAACCGGGATCGAAGAAGCCGGCGTAGTGGACGCGGAACTCGCCCACGGCCGGATCGATGGGGGTCATCTCGGCCGCTTCCAGCACCGGAATCTCGACGGCCTGCTTCGAGGCCAGGATGTAGAACTCGCCGGGATCGAGCAGCACCTCGCCATGGCGCGCGGAGAGCGGTTCCCAGAAGTCGCGCGGGTCGTGGCCATCCTCGAGGTCGAGGTCGATGACGCCCGCGTGGCGGCGACCGCGGAAGCCGGCCAGCTCGCCTGTGAGGTCGACGCCGACATCGGTGGACGACAGGATGCTGGGCCGGCCGGCCTTGAGGCGAAGCTGATTGAGGCGGGTGCCGGTTCGCACCAGGACCGAGAAGGTCTGAGGTGCGATCTCCATGTACAGCGGACCCTCATAGCCCTCGGCGACGTCATCGAAGGCGGCGCCGTGGTCGGTGAGCAGACGCACGAAGACGTCGACCCGGCCGGTGGAGCTCTTGGGGTTGGCGCGGGCCGAGATGCCCTGCGGCAGGCGGATGCGCTCCTGCAGCTCGGCGATGTAGACGCAGCCGCGCTCCAGCACGACGCCGCGGGTGAGGTCGATCTCATGCATCGAGACGTCGGCGATGCGGTCGGTGACGCGACGGCCGGGGCCGGGCAGGAAGGAGGCGCGCACCCGCCAGGCGCGCCCGGCCAAGCGCAGGTCGAGGCTGGCCGGCTGCACCTGATCCTCGGCGAACGGGGTCATGGCGGAAACGCAGCCGTTGGCGATCAGCGCCTCGATCGCCTGGCAGGGAAGGATGCCGTCTGGAGTCATGGGATGCGGGACACTGGTCGAAAGGGCTGAGTCTGGCAAGATCACGCTGGGAAAGGTCAAGAAAACGCCCCGGGGAGGAGCAGCCTTGACCTTTGGGGGTGCGGCCCCTTCTATGCCGGCCTTTTTGGGCAAGGAGGCCCGCTATGGCCGAAGATCCGCGCGACTGGGAGGTTGAGACTCAGGCTGTGCGCGGCGGCATGGCCCGCTCACCCTACGGCGAGATCGCCGAGGCCATGTATCTGACCCAGAGCTTCGCCTATCCCGATGCGGCCTCGGCCGATGCGCGCTTTTCCGGCGACAAGCCGGGCTTCATCTACCAGCGCTTCGCCAACCCGACGACGCAGATGTTCGAGGACCGGCTGGCGCTGCTGGAAGGGGCCGAGGTCTGCCGCGCCACCGCGTCCGGGATGGCGGCGGTGCAGGCGGCGCTGGTCGGGCTGGTGCGGGCCGGAGACCATGTGGTGGCCGGGCGCGCCCTGTTCGGTTCCTGCCGCTGGATCTGCGCCGAGTTCCTGCCGCGGTTCGGGGTGGAGGTGACCTTCGTCGACGCCACCGATCTTGGCGCCTGGCAAGCAGCGGTTCGGCCCAACACCAAAGCGTTCCTGGTGGAGACTCCGGCCAATCCGTTGCTGGAGGTGACCGACGTGCGCGCCGTCTGCGACATCGCCCATGCGGCGGATGCGCTGGTGGTGCTGGACAACGTCTTCGCCACGCCGATCTTCCAGAAGCCGCTAGAGCTGGGGGCCGACGTGGTCGTCTATTCGGCCACCAAGCATATCGACGGACAGGGGCGGGTGCTGGGCGGGGCTATCCTCAGCTCCGCCAAGATCATCGATGAGAAGTACCGCGACCTCCTGCGCCACACCGGCCCGGCGATGTCGCCGTTCAATTCCTGGGTGCTGCTGAAGGCGCTGGAGACTCTGGAGCTGCGCGTGCGGCGGCAGTCCGAAAGTGCGGCCAAGCTGGCTGATATCGCCGCCGACCACGCCAATGTGGTCAAGTGTGTCTACCCGACCCGTGCCGACCACCCGCAGGCCGAAGTGGTGGCCCGCCAAATGACCGGCGGCGGCACGGTGCTGGCCTTCGATCTGGGCACGCAGGAGAGCGCCTGGCGGTTCCTGGATGCGCTGGAGATCATCGACATCTCCAACAATCTGGGCGATGCCAAGTCGATGGCGACGCATCCGGCGACGACCACGCACCGTTCGGTGCCGGAGGCCGAGCGGCTGGCCATGGGTCTGACGCCCGGTTACGTGCGCCTGTCGGTGGGGCTGGAGGGGCAGGGGGACCTGGCCCGCGACTTCAGCCGCGCGCTCGACCGCGCCAGGGCCAACAGGCCGTGAGGCGGTAGATGAGACGCATCCCGCGGCGCGGCGGCAAGGACAATCCCGTGTACGAGGCCAAGACCCGCGGCATCCTGGTGCGGGTGGCGACCAGCTATCTGGCCGCCAAGTCCGACCCGCTCGAGGGCAAGCATTTCTGGGCCTATATGATCGAGATCGAGAACCACGGCGAGGAGACCGTGCAGCTGTTGTCGCGACACTGGGTGATCACCGATGCGCTCAATCGCGTGGAGGAGGTCAAGGGCGCGGGTGTCGTCGGCGAGCAGCCGACGCTGAAACCGCGGGATGCGTTCCGCTACACCTCGGGCGTGCCGCTGAACACGCCGTCCGGAACCATGCGCGGAGCCTATCAGATGCTCACCGACGAGGGCGACGCCTTCGACGTGGAGATCCCGGAGTTCTCGCTCGACCTGCCGGGCGCCCGGCGGGTAGTGAACTGAGATGGCGTGGGCGGCCCTCTTGGTAGCAGGCCTGCTCGAGGTGGTCTGGTCCTACTTCATGAAGCTGAGCCAGGGGTTCACGAAGCCTGGCCCCAGCGCGGTGACCATTATCGCCATGATCGCCAGCTTCGCGCTGCTATCCTACGCCATGAAGTCGCTGCCGCTGGGGACGGCCTACACCATCTGGACCGGAATCGGCGCGATCGGTGCGTTCGGCATGGGGGTGCTGGTGCTGCATGAGCCGGCCAGCGCACTGCGCATCCTGGCCGCCTCGCTGGTGATCGGCGGACTGGTGCTGCTCAGGGTCGCGGAGGGTCGGGGCTAGAGTCTTGGCGTTGCGCGCGTCGCGGGCGCGAAACCGGTTCTCACCTTCGCTCGACGCGCTTTAGTCGACGACTTCTTCCGGCTTCAGGCTGTAGGTGCGCGAGCAGTATTCGCAGGTGACCTTGATCGAGCCGTCGGGTTCGACCATGCCGGCGCGCTCCTCCGCCGGGAAGGACTTGAGCACCGCAACGATGCGCTCTTCCGAGCAGCGGCAGAAGGCCTTCAGCGGGGTCTTGTCGAACACCCGCACGCCGTATTCGTGGAACAGGCGGAAGAGCACGGTTTCGCCGTCGATGGTCGGGTCGACAAGTTCGTCCTCGCCGAGCGTGTGAAAGTGCGACTGCATGGTGTCCCAGGCGTCATCGGTAGATCCCCGCGCCGCGTCGCCGGCGATGTTCTGCAGGATGATGCCGCCGGCCCGCCAGTGCGCCGGTCCGTCGTTCTGGATGCGGCCCGTGGCCAACAGCACCCGCGTGGGGGTCTGTTCCGACTGGGCGAAATACTGCTCGGCGCACAGCGCCAGAGTCTCGCCCTCGATGGCGGTGACGCCCTGGTAGCGGTCCATCTCCGGACCCTGGTCGATGGTCATGATGAAGACGCCGTCGCCCAGTAGAGTCTTGGCGCCGGGCTGGGCGAAGCCGCCGGAAACATCGGCCAGGCGGTCGGCGTCGTAGCGGCAATAGCCGCGCAGTGAGCCCTCGGTGTCGTAGTCGGCGACGACGTAGGAGACCGGACCGTCGCCCTGCGCCTGCAGGATCAGCCGGCCGTTGAACTTCAGGCTGGCGCCGACGAGCGCGGCGAGCGCGCAGGCCTCGCCTAGCAGGTTGGCGACCGCAGGCGGATAGTCGTGACGGGTGAGGATCTCGTCGACCGTCGCGCCCATGCGCACGATGCGGCCGCGCACCGGCTGGTTCTCGATCTGGAACGGGGAGACGACGTCGTCGGTGAGGGCAGGCGGACTCATCGGCTGAATATAGGGGTTCGCAGGCGTTTTGGCCCCCGCGCGGTTTGGTCGCGGGATGCGGAATCAGGGTTTGAGTTCGCAGGCCTGCATGGCGGCCAGGCGCAGTTCCGGGATGCCGGTCCCCTTTTCGGAACTGGTGGCCAGCACCTTGGGGAAGGCGGCGGGGCGCTTGGCGATGGCCTTAAGCGTGGCCGCGACCGTGGCCTCCACCTCGGCCGGCTTCAGCTTGTCGGCCTTGGTCAGCACGATCTGGTAGGAGACCGCGGCGATATCGAGGGCGTCCAGCGCCTCGGCGTCGACGGCCTTGAGGCCATGGCGGGCGTCGATCAGCAGATAGACCCGCTTCAGGTTGGGCCGCCCGCGGAGGTAGGCGCGGCCGAGGTTCTGGAACTTGTCGACGGTCTTCCTCGAGGCCTTGGCGAAGCCGTAGCCCGGCAGGTCGACCAGGCGCAGGCGCTCGTCGAGGACGAAGAAGTTGACCTCGCGGGTGCGGCCAGGCTCGTTGGAAGCCCGCGCCAGATGCTTCTGGCCGACCAGGGCATTGATCAGCGACGACTTGCCGACGTTGGAGCGGCCGGCGAAGGCCACCTCCGGCAGGTCGGGCGCGGGCAGGCCGTCGATGGCCGCGGCCCCCATCATGAAGGCCACGGGGCGGGCGAACAGGACGCGGGCGGCCTCGATGGCGTCAGGCGAGGCCGCCTCGGTCACGGGACTTCCTTGGGCGGCTTGCCGCGCATGCGGCCGATGAAGCTGTCGATCGGGTTGTCGACCTCGAAGCGATGCATGATCACATACTGCTGGACGATGGTCAGGATGTTGGACCAGATCCAGTAGACCAAGAGGCCCGAGGCGACGCCCGAGAGGGTGATGGTCAGCATCACCGGCATCAGCTGGAAGATGATCCTCTGGGTGGGATCGGTGGCCGGAGGGTTCATCGCCTGGCTGAGCCACATGGTGAAGCCGTAGAACAGGGCCAGGACCGAGAGGTGCAGTTGCCCGTCTAGCATGCCGCCGACCAGGGGCCAGGCGGCGGGATGGGTGTGAATCAGGCCAAACAGGTTCCACAGCGTCGTCGGGTCGCGCGCCGACAGGTCGTTGATCCAGCCGAAGAAGGGCGCGTGGCGCATCTCGATGGTGACGGTCAGCACCTTGTACAGCGAGTAGAGGATCGGGATCTGGATGAACATCGGCAGGCAGCCGGTCAGCGGGTTGATTTTCTCCCGCGAATACAGGGCCATAGTCTCCTGCTGCAGCTTGGCCGGGTCGTCCTTGTAGCGGGTGCGGATCTCTTCGACCTTGGGCTGCACCTTCTTCATCTTGGTCATCGACTCGAAGGATTTGTTGGCCAACGGGAACAGCGCCAGCTTGACGACAACGGTGAAGATCAGGATGGCCAGGCCGAAGTTGCCGAGGTTGAGGAACACCCAGTCCAGGCCCAGGAACAGCGGCCGGGTGAAGAAGGAGAACATCCCCCAGTCGACGGCATAGTCGAAGCGGGGAATGGCCAGCTTGGTCTCGTACGCGCGCAGCAGCGGCACCGTCTTGGCGCCGGCGAAGAAGTGCGAGGTCTCGGTGGCCTGCATGCCGGGCGGGATGGCGCGGGCCTGGCCGCCGTAGGTGGCCTGGAAGATGGTGTCCTCGCCGGACGGCGTGGCGCTGAACTTGGCCTGGATCATCTCCTTCTGGTCGGGGATGAGCGCGGCCAGCCAGTATTTGTCGGTGAGCCCGACCCAGCCGCCTTTGGAGACGTCGGCGACCTGTTTGCGGCCCTTCTTCCAGTTGGGGTACTTGAGGTCCTTGGGATTGACGGATTCGTACTTGTCGACGCCCAGGGCGCCGATGCCGCCCTCGTGCACGATCTGATTGCGGCCGACGTCATTGGGGAAATTCAGGCGGGCGACGGCGGCGTAGGGCTGCACCTGCGCCGGCGCGGTTCCGAAGTTGGCCACCGTGTCGGCGACGGTGAACATGTACTTGTCGTCGACGCTGATGGTGCGGGTGAATTTCAGGCCCGCGCCGTTGTCGTAGGTCAGCACCACGGGCGACTGCGGCGTCAGGGTGGAGCCCGAGGCCAAGGTCCAGACCGTGTCGTCCTTGGGCATGTTGGCGAGGTTGGCGCCGGTCCAGCCGAAGTAGGCATACTGGGCGAAGTCGACGCCCTGCGGGCGCAGCCACTCGACGGCCTCGGGCTTGTCCAGCGCCTGTTTGTAGGCCTTCAGGTGCAGATCGTCGAAGCGGGCGCCCTTCAGCGCGATCGAACCCGACAGGGTGGGCGTGGCCAGCGCCACCCGGGGCGAGGCCGCCAGCGCCTGCTCGCGGCTCATCCGCACCACCACCGGGGTTGCTCCCGGCGCGGCGCCAGGGGCGCTGGTCGCAGACTGCGGATGCAGCTTGGCTTCCGCCGCCGCCGCGGCCTGCTGCTTGGCCTCCATCGGCTTGATGACGAGGAACTCGTAGGCCAGCAGGATAAGGCCTGCGAGGACCACGAACATGATCATGTTGCGCGTCTGGTTGTCGGGCATGAGCGCTTCTTAAAGGACCTGAAACGGAGGACTGGGGAGACGGCGAGCGGGGAGCTCCGCTTAAGTCGGCGCGAGGCTTATCAGCGCGGTTTTCACATCGTCAAGCAAACGCGCCCAGGGACGGGTGGTCACACCGCCGCGGGCGATCAGAACATAGTCATGGCCGGGCGCGCCATGAAGGGGGATGAGCGCGCGCGCCGCCTCGCGCAGGCGGCGTTTGGCGCGGTTGCGGACCACGGCGCCGCCGATCTTGCGGGTGGCGGTGAAGCCGACCCGGATGAGGGGTTGATCGTCGGCGCGGTCGCGGGCCTGGACGACGACGGCGCCCCTGCGGACATGGCGCGCGGAAGCGGCGGCCAGGAAATCCGGCCGCTTCTTGAGGCGTTCTATCTTGAGGGGGGCGGCTTCGGCGTCCACCGAAACCTCTCCGAAGGTTTCGACCCTAGGCGGTCAGCTTCTTGCGGCCCTTGGCGCGGCGGCGGGCGACGACCTTGCGGCCATTGGCGGTGGCCATGCGCGAACGGAAGCCGTGGCGGCGCTTGCGAACGAGGCGCGACGGTTGATAGGTCCGCTTCACGGTTAGGCTCCAAAGGGGCGCGACAAGAGGCGGGGTGGATAGGGGAAAGGGCTGGCGATGTCAACCAACAGGCGCCGCGTTGCGCCGAGGCGGTTCAACGCCCCAGGATCTTCTCCATGGTCCGCCCCTTGGCCAGTTCATCGATCAGCTTGTCGAGGTAGCGGATCTCGCGCATCAGCGGCTCGGCGACCTGCTCGACGCGCACGCCGCAGACCACGCCGGTGATATTGGCCCGCGCCGGGTTTAGGGCCTCAGCTTCGGCGAAGAAGGTCTCGAAGTCGGTCCGGCGGGCGAGCTGGTCGTCGAGCTGGTCCTGGGTGAAGCCGGTCAGCCAGCGGACGATCTGATCGACCTCGGCCTTCGTGCGCCCCTTCTTCTCGGCCTTGGCGACGTACAACGGATAGACGCTGGCGAAGCTCATTTTGTAGATGCGGTGGGTCATTCGTCCGGCCTCAGCACCACCTTACCCACCACCTTGCGGTCCGCCAGCAGGTTCATGGCCTCGCGCCAGTCGGCCAGCGGCAATTCGGCGTGCACCCGGGGGCGGAGTGTTCCATCGGCCAGCATACCCCAGATGGCGTCCTGGTTTTGCCGGCCCAGAGCCGGGCTCTGGCGGGCGAATTCGCCGGCGCGGACGCCGACCACCGAGAAGGTCTTGATCAGGGCCAGGTTGACCGGGAGCGTCGGGATGCGGCCGGAGGTGAAGCCGATGACCAGCAGGCGGCCGCCCGGGGCGATGCAGCGGACGCTCTCGTCGAAGACGTCGCCGCCTACGGGATCGTAGATCAGGTCGGCGCCCTTGGCGCCGGTGATGGATTTGACCTGGTCCCTGAAGCCGGGCGCGCTGTCGATGACCGCGTCGGGCGCATAGTCGGCCTCGATGATGGCGCGTTTGTCGGGCGCGGCGGCGGCGGCGATGACTTTCAGGCCCAGCGCCTTGCCCAGATCGACGGCGGCCAGGCCGACGCCGCCGGCGGCGCCGTGGACCAGCAGCCACTCGCCGGGCTGGGCGAGACCGCGGCGGACCAGGGCGACATAGGCGGTGAGGTAGGCGACGCCGAAGGCGGCGGCCTGGCTGAAGCTGACGCCGGGAGGGATGGCGCGGGCGTCGCGCATCACCGCGTATTCTGCGTAGCCGCCGCGGCCGACGACGGCGTCCCCGACCTTGAAAGGTGCGCCCTGGCCGACCTCAACCACTTCGCCGGCGGCCTCCTGGCCCAGGGTGAAGGGCAGGTCCGGTTTGTGCTGGTATTCGCCGCGGGTCTGCAGCAGGTCGGGGAAGTTGATGGCGGCGGCGCGGAGTCGGACCAGGACTTCGCCGGGGCCGGGCTTCGGCCTTTCGATGTCGCGCAGGGCGCAGCCGGCGTAGTCGGCCGCCAGGCGTTCGACGCGGATGGCGCGCATCAGGCGGCTTGCGGGGCCTTGCGGGTCAACCGGCCCTCGATGGTCTCGCGCACCAGACCGGCAATCTCACGGCAGGCGCAATCGGCCTTTGGCACCGCCGCGGTGAAGGCCGTGAAGCCGTGGGCCAGGCTGTCGTAGCAGCGGTAGATGACCGGAACGTGGGCGTCGCGCAGCCGGCGCGCATAGGCCTCGGCCTGGTCGACCAGGGGATCGAAACCGGCGGTGACGACGATGGCCGGCGCCAGGCCCGAAAGGTCGTCGGCCTTGATCGGCGACAGGCGCGGATCGGCCGGGTCGCCCTCGGCGCCCAGGTAGTGGCCGATGAACCACTCCATCAAGGGGCGGCTGAGCGGATAGGCGTCGGCATAGGTGGTCATCGACTGGGTTTCGGAGGCGATGTCGACGGCCGGGTAGATGAGCAGCTGGAAGGCGGGCTGCGGCTCGCCCTTGCGTTTCATCTCCTGGGCGACGACGGCGGCGAAGTTGCCGCCCATGGAATCGCCGCCGATCGCCACGTGACCTTCCGGCGCGCCGAAGCGGATCGCGTGTTCGCGCACCCAGCGGTAGGCGGCCAGCACGTCTTCCAGGCCGGCCGGGAAGCGGTGGTCAGGGGCCAGGCGGTAGTCGACCGAGACCACCACGCAACGACCGACCTTGGAGACGATCGAGCAGAAGGCGTCGCAGGTGTCGAGGTCGCCGATGACGCCGCCGCCCATGTGGGCGTAGACCACGACAGGCGCGGCCGAATCCTGCAGCGGCGGGCGATAGACGCGGCAGGGGATCGGACCGCCGGGGCCTTCGATGGCCAGGGGCTCGGTCTTAACGCCCTTTTCGGGATCGGCCTTCATCGCCGCCAGCGCCATGGCCGAGCCCTTGCGGGCATCGTCGGGCGACAGCGTGGTCAGGGACGGCTGGCGCCTGGCGGCGTTGGCGATGAACTGGAAGCGGGGGTCCAGGGTGCGTCCGCCCTGGTAGACGACCCCGCCGCCGGAAAGGCCGCGAAGGACAGGCGTGGGCAGCGACAGGAGCCGCTGCAGGATGAAGCGCTGTATGCCGGGTTCGGCCATGGACATATGTGAGCCCTATTCCCAGCGCACGGGCAAGCGGAAAGCTTGACCATGAGCCCCGAGGGCTAGGCGTTGAGCCGCTGGATCAGGGCCATGGCCCCGGCCGGCGCACGCACCTTGCCCTCATGGATGATGAAGGCGAAGACGTCGCGCGGGTTCCCTGGGGCGGTGGTCTGGGGGTCCACTTTTGGCAGATCGGCCGGTTCGCCGCCGGCGGCCCAGGTGCGGATGCGTTCCGCCCAGGCGTCGAGGGCCTGGTCCTCATAGGCGGTTTCGATGTCGTCGGATCCGGTCTGCAGGCGGGCGTAGACGAAGCCGGCGGTGAGATCGGCGATCTCAGGATAGGTGGAGTGGTCGGCGTAGACGCAGCCGATGTCGTGTCTGCGCAATAGGGCGGCGAAGGCCGGGGTGCAGAAGCTGTCGTGGCGCACTTCGACGGCATGGCGCAGCCGGGTCTTGCCGAGCGTTTTCGGCAGTAGCTCGAGGAAGGCTTCGAAATCCTCGGGATCGAACTTCTTGGTGTTGGCGAACTGCCAGAAGATCGGCCCCAGCTTGTCGCCCAGCTCATCCAGGCCCTGATCGAAGAACTTCTCCAGCGACGGGGCGGCGCCGGCCAGTTCCTTGCGGTTGGTGGTGAAACGCGAACCCTTGACGGTGAAGACGAAGCCGTCCGGCGTCTCGTCGGCCCACTTCCTCCAGGAGTCGCGGCTCTGCAGCGAATAGTAGGTGCCGTTGATCTCGATGCAGGTGAGCTTGCGGCTGGCGTAGCTGAGCTCGTCCTTCTGGCGCAGGCCGTCGGGATAGAAGACCCCGCGCCATGGCTCGAAGGTCCAGCCGCCGACGCCGATGTGGACGGCGCCGTGTTCGCTTGTCTTTGGCATGGGTATCGATGCTAGAGGTCAGGGATGACGGGGGCGAGGGCGGAATGATCGTTCGATCGGATATCGCGGCCAATGTGTGGAAGATCGAGGTCTCCCTCGGCGATGCCGTCGAGGCCGATCAGGTGCTGGCCATCCTCGAGTCGATGAAGATGGAGATCCCGGTGGAGGCCCCGAAGGCCGGCGTGGTCGCCGAGATCCTGATCGCCGAGGGCGAGACCATCGCCGAGGACCAGGCGCTGTTCAGGGTAGAGTAGCCGCCGACGCGTTTCTACCCTTTCCGTCATCCTCGGGTCGCTCGTCAGAGCGATCCCGGGGACCCAGCAGCATCCGTCGAAGATCGCAGGGCGCCCCTCTTCCTCTATGCCAACTGCTGGGTCCTCGGGATTGCTGCGCAACCCGAGGATGACGGAGTCTGGGGTTTCATCGAAGAAGTCGTCCCACAGATCCCGCCAAAGCGGGTTCTCGGTCTCAATCAAGTTCAGTTTCCACTGTCGGAAATAACGCTTCAATTGCTTCTCTCTTCGGATGGCGTCCGTCACCAATTCGAAGCGCTCAAACCAGACCAGCCGAGCGCAGTGATACTTCTTCGAGAAGCCATCGAAATCGCCGCGCTTGTGCTGAGCAATTCGCTGCCACAAGTCGCTCGTTACACCGACATAGAGCGTGCCATTGCGGCCGCTAGCCACAATGTAGGCAGCAATCGTTCCCCGTTCGCGCAACCGGCTCTCCTGGTGAACAAAGAAAGAACACCGGCGCTGGCCGGTCAACCTACTGCGCCATTTCCCCCGGCTGCTTAGGGTGTTTCGGGGGTGGGGGTTCGACGAAGACGTCGGGGTCGAGGGTGCCGTGCGGGGGGATCAGGTAGCAGGGCAGCATGCCGAACCTGTAGGTGTGCGGCGGGTGGGCGGAGACCACCCCTTTGCCGCCGCCGAACTGTACGCGGCAGGTGAAGAACGGCGGGTTGCCGTAGGTAGGGTCGTTGAGCATGCGCTCTCGCGCATCGAGAACGCGATCGTAATAGGCGGCCTTGTCGGAATCGATGCGGGCCTGTTTGACCACTCCCTCGGGCAGGCGATCGCGGGCGGCGCCCTTGAAGGCGCAGGGATTGGCGCGGACGGCGCCGCTGCGGGTCAGCTCGGCGCCGGGCGGGCAGTCGAACTTCAGCGGCGGGCCGTTGGCGGTTCCGGGGAGGCCCGGTCCGGCCTGTGCCACGGTTCGGGGCGCGGCGGCTGCGGCGGGCGGGGCGGCTGTGGTCGGCGGCGCCGGAACGGGCTGCGGCGCGGCGAACGGGGCCGGCGTCTGCGGGGAGATTGCCGCCCTGACCGGACTGGTCTGCGCGGCGGCGGGTTGAGTGGTCGAAGCCCGTGCCGGCTGCTGGTCGCGCTGCAGGTCGATCTCCACCGGCCGCAGGCGGGAAGGGTCCGTGTCGCGGAGCACCGGCATGCGCTGGTCCAGCGCCATCAGCACCAGGCCGGCGTGGACAGCCAGGGCCACCGCCGAGGCCAACGCAAGTCTTCCGCCTAGGCGAGGCCGTTTCGCCACCGCTCAACCCTGTCCCCAACACGGGCAAGGTTATCGTCGTTCAGGTTCTTTTTGCGGCGAAGCTTGGGCAGTCCAGAGACGCGTCAGCCGCCGTCCTGCGAGCGTTGCAGCGACTGGTAGGAGCGGGCGCCGGGGATGGCGGCGTCGCCGGCGGCCAGCGCCTTCAAGTAGGCCAGGTTGTTGTTGGCGACGTCGGGCGGCAGGTCCTGGCGCATCAGCTTCTCGGCCTCGGCCAGCTTGCCGCGCAGGCCCAGCACCAAAACCAGGTTCTGGCGGATCTGGATGGTGGCGCCGGGCTGGGCGACCGCCTTGCGCAGCAGGGTCTCGGCCTGGTCGCCGTCGCCCTGGCCGGCCTTCATCATGGCCAGGTTGGCGAGCACCGAGGGATTGTCGGGCGACAGGGCCAGCGCCTGGCGATAGGCGGCTTCGGCCTCGTCGTAGCGTTCCGATTGTTCCAGGCCGATGCCCAGCAGCGAGGCGGGGCGCCAGTCCCTGGGCTTCAGCGCCTGGGCCTTGCGGGCCGGCTCGATGGCGTAGAAACCGTTGCCGCCGCCGACCTTGCCGCGCGCGACCTCCAGCCAGGCCTCCTCGTTGGCGGGATTTGCGGTCGCGACGCTCTGGGCGGTTTCGGCGGCCTTGTCCCACTGGCCGAGCTGGCGCAGCGCGGCGGCCATCTTCAGGCCGGCCTCCTGGTCGGCGGGGTCGATTTCCAGTTCATGGGCATAAAAGGCGGCCCGCGCCATCGGATCGGCGCGATCGGCGATGGCCTTCTGTTCGGCGCTCGCCTTGCGCGCCGCCGCCGGCTTGGCCTTGGGGGCGTCGGCGGCCAGCGCCGGGGCGGCGCTGAGAGAAAGCACGGTTGCGGCGAGCACGAGCATGCGACACATGGGTGGAGCTCCAGGGTGATCGAGGCTGAGGATCACCCTTCGGCAGTCAAAGAAGCGTTAACCATGATGAGATCACCGCCATGACCGAAGTGCTGATCGAGGCCAGGGACGGCTGCATCCCAATCCAGGTCGCCGTCGAGGGGACAACGGCGAGCTATTTGGACCAGGCGCCGGATTTCGTGCGGGGCCTGGCGGCCCAGGCTGGCTTCACCGGCAAGGCCGGGCAGTTGCTGCAGGTGCCCGGCGAGGACGGGACCATCGTTCAGGTGCTGGCCGGGGCCGGCACGGCCATGGCCCTGCGCAGCCTGCCGGCCCGGCTCTCTGCTGGAGACTATGTGTTCTCGGCGCTGCCCGAAGGCGCCGACCCGGCGCAGGTGGCGCTGGCCTGGGCGCTGGGGGCCTACCGCTTCGACCGTTACAAGAAGAAGGACGACAAGCCGGCCCCTCGGCTCAGCGTGCCGGACGGCGTCGACCGGGCGGCAGTGACGGCGATGGCGCACGCCTGTGCGCTGGCCCGCGACATGGTCAACACCCCGGCCAACGACATGGGGCCGCTGCAGATCGAGACCATCGCCCGCGAGATCGCCCAGCACTTCGGCGCGAGCATTTCGGTCTCCACCGGCGCGGCTCTGCTCAGCGACAACTATCCGGTGGTCCACGCCGTCGGCCGCGCCGCCGATCCGGCCCGCGCGCCGCGGATGATCGAGATCACCTGGGGCGAGGCCGGCCATCCGGGGCTGGCCCTGATCGGCAAGGGTGTGGTGTTCGACACCGGCGGCCTGGACCTGAAGCCCTCGGCCGGCATGCGGCTGATGAAGAAGGACATGGGCGGGGCGGCGCATGCGCTGGCGCTGGCGAGGATGGTGATGGCGGCCGGGCTGAAGGTGCGGCTCAGCGTGCTGATCCCGGTGGTCGAGAACGCCGTCAGCGGCGACGCCATGCGGCCGGGCGACGTGCTGACCTCACGCAAGGGCCTGACCATCGAGGTCGGCAACACCGACGCCGAGGGGCGGCTGATCCTGGCCGATGCGCTCGCCCGCGCCGCCGAACTGCAGCCGGCCCTGACGCTGGACTTCGCCACCCTGACCGGAGCGGCGCGGGTGGCGCTGGGGCCGCACGTGATCCCCTTCTACACCGATGACGACACGCTGGCCGCCGACCTGGCCGCCGCCGCCGCGGTCGTGGAGGACACCATCTGGCGGATGCCGCTGTGGCCCGGCTACGAGGATGCGCTGGACAGCGAGATCGCCGACATCGCCAACGATCCGGCGGGCTGGGCGCAGGCCGGCTCAGTGACGGCGGCGCTGTTCCTCAAGCGCTTCGCCCCGACCAGCGGCAGCTGGGCGCACTTCGACATCTTCGCCTGGAACCCCAAGAGCCGGCCGGGCTATCCCGTCGGCGCCGAGGTGCAGGCCATTCGCGCCTGTTTCAGGATGCTCAGCGACCGGTTCGCCTAGATGCCGTCGACGCAACACATCGGCCGGCGCCTGGTGCTGGCCAGGGAAGACCTGGCCGCCAGCACCCTGCAGGGGGTGGTCGCCGCTGCGCGCTATGTGGATCCTGAGCCGGTGCTCTGCGCACGGGCGTCGACGCCGCTGCACGCCAGCCCCGACGCCTCTACCGAACAGATGACCGAACTGTTGTTCGGCGAGCGTTTCCTGGTCATCGAGGAGCGCGACGGCTGGGCCTTCGGCCAGGCCAGCCGGGACAACTACGTCGGCTATCTGCGCGCCTCCGCCCTGGGGGCTCCGGTCAATCCGCCGACCCACTGGGTGCGGGTGTTGCGCACCTACGCCTATGTCGAGGCTGATCTGAAGACCGAGGCGACGACGCTGATGTCGATGAACAGCCTGGTCACCGTCGAGGCGGTGGACGGCAAGTTCTCCAAGGTGGCGGGCGCCGGCTGGGTGTTTTCCAACCATCTGAGCGAGATCGGTTCGTATCGCGACGATCCCGCGGCGGTGGCGCTGGAGTTCCTCGGCGCGCCCTACCGCTGGGGCGGGCGCCAGAGCCTGGGGTTGGACTGCAGCGGCCTGGTGCAGAACGCCCTGCACGCCTGCGGCATAAGCTGCCCGCGCGACAGCGACCTGCAGGCGGCCGAGCTGGGTGAGGCGGCGCCGCCTGACGCCCTGCAGCGCGGCGATCTGGTATTCTGGGACGGCCATGTCGGCATGATGACCGACGGCGAGACCATCGTTCACGCCAACGGCCACCACATGGCCGTGGCCCTGGAGCCGCTGGCCCCGACCATAGCGCGCATCGCCGCCTCCGGCGCGGGCGATCCGGTGGCGTTCAGGCGAGTAAGCCGGCCCTAACGACTATTTGGTCGTTTGCGAGGGCGTGGCGCTGGGCGCGGCGGCAGGGCCGCTGGTCGGGGCCTGGTGCGGCTGGCCGGCCTGGGCGACGGAGTTGGTGGCCACGGGGGCGCCGGCCTTGGCAGGCGCAGCCGCGTTCGTCGCCGGCGCGTTGGTCGCCGGACCGGCGGCGGCTTCGGCGGCCTTGGCGGCCGCGGCCGGATCCGGCTTGGGGATCGGCAGGCTGGAATTCAAGGTGTGCAGATAGGCGATGACGTTGATGCGGTCTTCCGGCTTCTTGAGGCCGGCGAAGGTCATCTTGGTGCCCGGAATGTCCTTCTGGGGCGCCTTGATGAACTCATAGACGTGCTCGAAGTCCCAGGCCGGGTTCTTGCCGCCGAAGTCCTGCATCGAGCTCGAATAGGCGAAGCCGGGGTGGGAGGCGGGCTTGCGGCCGAGCACGCCGTTCAGACCGGGGCCGGTGGCGTTCTCGTCGGTCGGCTTGTGGCAGCTGGAGCACTTGGCGAAGATCGCCTGGCCGGCGGAGACGTCGGCGACGGGCAGCACCGTGCCCCAGTCGGGCGGGATGTCTGGCTTGGCCGGGCCTTCGTCGGGCAGCACGGCGTCGACGTGCATGCCTTCCTTGGCGGCGGGCTCGGGCTCGTAGACGCGGGTGGCTACCTGGTTGAGGCCGACAATGACCAGCCCGGTCGCCAACACAGCGCCGGCGATCTTATTGAAACCCAGGTCGTCGCTCATGCTCTATTCCGCTCAGGCCCCTTGCGCGGCGGGTCTCTTGTACTCTGAGAGAATCCCTGCGCCTCGTTCTTGCGCGGGGCTCTCTTACACGCTACCGGCGCTGGCGCAACCGGCCAAATAGCGCAGCCGCGAAGAAGGAAAGCGGACAGCCTGCCATGACACCGATCGTGCTCATTCCCGCACGGATGGCGGCCACCCGCCTGCCGGGAAAACCGCTCGCCGACATCGGCGGGCTGCCGATGATCGTGCATGCCCTGCGCCAGGCCCAGGCGGCCGAAATCGGGCCGGTGGTGGTAGCGGCCGGCGAACCGGAAATCGCCTGGGCGGTGGAGACCGCCGGCGGCGAGGCGGTGCTGACCGATCCGGACCTTCCCAGCGGTTCGGACCGCATCCTCGCCGCCCTGGGCCAGTTCGATCCGGACGGGCGCTACGACGCGGTGATCAACCTGCAGGGCGATATGCCCTTCGTCGAGCCGGAGACGCTGGCGGCCTGCGCGCATCTGTTAGCGACGCGGGACTGCGACATCGCTACGGTGGTGGCGCCCGAGGGTTCGCTGGCGGACCGCTCGAACCCCGACGTGGTCAAGGCGGTGCTGGCCCTGGAGGCCGACGGCCGGTCGGGCCGGGCGCTCTACTTCACCCGATCGACCCTGTACGGTGACCAGCCGGTCTGGCGGCACATCGGCATCTATGGCTATCGGCGGGAAAGCCTGATGGCCTTCCACGCCGCCCAGCCCTCGCCGCTGGAGCGTCGCGAGAAGCTGGAGCAGCTTCGGGCTCTGGAACTGGGCCAGAGCATCTGGGCGGCGGTGACCGAAAAGGCGCCGATCTCGGTCGACAACCCGGCCGATCTGGAGGCGGCGCGGGCCGAGGCGCGCTGGAGGGGGCACGGATGAAGAAGAGGATCGCCTTCCAGGGCGCGCCGGGGGCCAATTCCGACGAGGCCTGCCGCAGCTTCTTCCCCGACCATGAGCCGGTCGCCTTCGCCACCTTCGAGGAGGCGTTCGACGCCATCCGTTCGGGCGACTGCGACTTAGGAATGATCCCGGTGGAGAACTCCATCGCCGGCCGGGTGGCCGACGTGCACCACCTCCTGCCCTCGTCGGGGCTGAAGATCGTCGGCGAGCGGTTCAAGCCGATCCGCTTCCAGTTGATGGCCAACAGGGGCGTCAAGCTGGAGGACGTGAAGACGGTGTCTTCGATGGCCATCGCACTGGCGCAGTGCCGCCAGACCCTGCGCAAGCTGGGCGTCGCCTTCGAACCCACCGGCGACACCGCCGGGGCGGCCAAGGCGCTGGCCGAAAAGCCGGATTCGACCAAGGCGGCAGTGGCGCCGGCTCTGGCGGCGGAGATGTACGGCCTCGACATCCTGATGCGTGACGTCGAGGACGAGCGGCACAACACCACCCGCTTCTATGTGATGGCGCGCGATCAGGTCAGTCCGCCGGCCGGCAAGCCCTGCGTGACCAGTTTTGTCTTCCGGGTCAGGAACATCCCGGCCGCCCTCTACAAGGCCATGGGCGGCTTCGCCACCAACGGCGTCAACATGACCAAGCTGGAGAGCTACATGGAGAACGGCGTCTTCGCCGCCACCATGTTCTACGCCGAGGTCGACGGCCGCCCGGAGGACGCCCATGTGGCGCTGGCCTTCGAAGAGTTGCACTTCTTCAGCGACCACTTCGAGGTGCTGGGGGTGTACGAGGCGGATTCCTTCCGATCCGACAAACCCTGATTTGTCATCCCGGCCGACCACCGGGAGAGCCGGGACCCAGGGGACTGGATTGAACGAAGATGCGGCTGGGCCTGAGCCCGGTAACCCGGGTCCCGGGTCTTCGCTTCGCTACGCCCGGGATGACAAATTGAAGCTATGGATCAACGATCCACGCTTCGAGCAGCGTCCGAGCGATGGCCAGCTTCATCGGGGCGCGGACGTCCTTGTTGTTGCCGGCGATGACCTCGGCGATGTCGTCTTTGGTGAACCAGCGAACTTCTTCCAGTTCGGTCTGGTCCGGCGTGGCCTGGTCGGAGTCGACCTCGGCGATCAGGCCGATCATCAGGCTCGAAGGATAGGGCCAGGGCTGGCTGGAGTGGTAGCGGACGTCGACGGCGGTGAGGCCGGCCTCTTCGTAGAGCTCGCGGGCGCAGGCCTCCTCGATGGTCTCGCCGGGCTCGAGGAAGCCGGCCAGCGCCGAGTACATCCGCGCCGGCCAGGCGGCCTGGCGGCCCATCAGGCAGCGGCCCTGGTGCACGGCCAGCATGATCACCACCGGGTCGGTGCGCGGGAAGTGCTCAAGCCGGCAGGACGGGCAGACGCGTTTCCAGCCGCCGTCGGCGATCCGGCTTTCCTCACCGCAGGCGGCGCAGAAGCGATGCCGGCCGCGCCACTCGAAGACGGCCTTGGCGGTGGCCAGGATGGCGGCGTCGGGGTCGGGAAGCGCCGGGGTGGCGGCGCGAAGCTCCTCGAAGGTCCCCATGCCGGACAGCGCGCCGAGCGCCGGGTCGGCGTCGCCGGAGAGTTCGACGGCGAAAACGGGCGTGTCCTTCCACAGGCCGAGGAACAGCCGGTCTTCCTCGGAGGGCGCCAGTTCGAGGGCGATGCGCGGCGCGACATAGGCGATCTGCAGGCCGTCGTCGCGCGGCTCGACCAGCGGCTTCCTGTTCCACAGCGCGACATAGAGGCTGTCGCCGCTGGCTGCGCGGGTCTGCAGCCAGTCTGCGTCGGCGCGCCTGTCGGCGGCGCGGTCCAGCGGATTGCCGGCATAGGTGTTCAGGGGCGGCGTCAGCCGCATGGGGTGCGGCCTAGATGACGGAGGAGGCGTCTTCGCGCATGTAGATCGAGGTCTTCACCGTGGTCAGCACCTTTTCCAGCATGGGGACGAAGGTCGACAGCGGCTCGGTGTCGTAGCCCGGGTCAAAGGAGTTCTGGTCGTAGAGGTGGCAAAACTGGGCGGTATATTCGAAGTGCGGGTGGCCCTTGAACTGGTCGCGCATGTTCTTGTCCAGGCCCAGGTAGTCGAAGAAGTAGTAGCCCTGGAAGATGGCGTGGTTGGCGACCATCCAGTGGTTCTGTTCCGAGACGAAGGGCTTGAGGATGGCGGCGGCCACGTCGGCGTGGTTGCGCGGGCCCAGCGTGTCGCCGATGTCGTGCAGCAGGGCGCAGACGACATATTCCTCGTCCCGGCCAGCGCGAAGCGCCCGGGTGGCGGTCTGCAGGGAGTGTTCGTAGCGGTCGACGGCGAAGCCGCCGCAGTCGCCCTTGAGCAACTCCAGGTGCGCGATCACCCGCTTGGGCAGCTCCATCGAAAACGGCATGGCGGCCTGGGCGATGGCCATCCAGTCTTCCTGGGTGCCGTCGACCATGGCGTGGAACTTGGCCCGCGCCTCGTGTGAATGTTCGCCGTCGGCCATCGATCGTCTCCGTGAGGTCGCCCTAAGGTGCGCTGGCCGGCGCGTGGCGTCAACGCGGACCCTTGTCGGCGCAAGCCGTTCGGCTATGGTCCCGGCGCGCTCTCGCGGGTGTAGCTCAATGGTAGAGCAGGAGCTTCCCAAGCTCACGACGAGGGTTCGATTCCCTTCACCCGCTCCATCGCCACGACGGATTGGCCCGTTCGGTGAACCGCGTGGCCCGATCGAGCGAAACGGCCGTTCAAGGTTAGGCGAACGCCGCTCTCCTGTCCCGAAAAAGCAAGTCTGAGTCCCGCGGGATCAAGCTTCACCGTCGTTAACCATTTTAGGAGGACCCCCGCGAATCACCGGGGGCCAAGGTTCGTCCGAACCGATCGGACCGAGCCTGAATTCCCGGCCTTTTCAACATCTGAACCTCCGCTGCGGAAGCGCCGCCATGCCCGTCGTGTCGCCCGATTTCAGCCTCTCCGTCGAGACGGATCCCAACCAGCGGGTGCTGGACCTGGAGGATGTCTGCGACCTCGAGCCGGCGCCGCGTCCGGCCGGCGCCATCCACGACCTGGCCAATTTGCTGTCGGTGATTGTGGCCGTGAACGAGGCCCTGGCCGAAGCGCTGGAGCCTGAGCCCAAGCACGCCGAGCTGGCCAAGGTCGGCCTGCTGGCGGCCGAGCGGGCCGCCGACCTGGTCGGGCAGATGCGCGGGCCGGCGCCCGCCGAGCGTGCCCTGGGCGCGCCGAGCGAACGCAGCGTCCCGCCCGCCGGCAAGGCCTCAGGCGAGCCTGCCTCCGTGCTGGTGGTCGACGACGATCCCCGCCTGCTCAACCTGATGTCGACGGCCTTCACCCGCGCCGGCTACCGCACCTTCTCGGCCAAGAATGGCCGCGTCGCCCTGCAGATCCTGCGCGCCGCCAAACCGGACCTTCTGGTCACCGACATCGTCATGCCCGAGATGGAGGGACTGGCCACCATAAGGGAAGCCAGATCGGCCTCTCCTGATACCGGTGTCATCGCCATCAGCGGCGGTGGCCAGTACGAGCGCCACGAACGCTTTCTGAACTGGGCCGAGGGCCTGGGCGCCGACGAGGTGCTGGCCAAGCCGTTCAAGATCTCATCGCTGCTGACCGCGGCCCGCCTGGTTCTCGACCGGCGAGACGGGGCCGCCGTCGCCACCCACTAACCCATCCATCGATCCGCCAATCTCCGGGAGGGAGAGGTTTCCATGCGTATCCTGCTTGTCGAAGACGACCGCACGCTGTGCCGCACCATCGAACTGACGCTGCTGGCCAAGGGCTTCACCGTCGAAATCGCCCGCAATGGCGAGGACGCCATCGAGTTCGGCGAGGTCTATGACTTCGACCTGATCCTCTTGGACCTCGACCTGCCCGACATGACCGGTCTGGAGGTGCTGAAGACCCTGCGACGCGACAAGGTCAACACCCCGATCATGATCATCACCGGCTCGGAAGGGGTCGAGACCAAGGTCAAGGCGCTGGCCGGCGGGGCCGACGACTTCGTGGTCAAGCCGTTCCACAAGGACGAGTTGATCGCCCGCATGCAGGCGGTGATCCGCCGCTCCAAGGGCTTCGCCCACTCGGTGATCCGCATCGGCGAACTTACGCTGGACCTCGACGCCAAGCGCGTGCAGATCGGCCAGACGCCCGTGCACCTGACCGGTCGCGAGTATCAGCTGGTCGAGTTGCTGGCCCTGAGGCGGGGAAAGACCCTGACCAAGGACGTGTTCCTGACCAGCCTCTATGGGGGCCACGACGAGCCCGAGCCGAAGATCATCGACGTCTTCATCTGCAAGGTCCGCAAGAAGTTGGCCATGGCCGGGGCCGGCAGGAGCCTGATCGAGACGGTCTGGGGCGGCGGCTACCTGATGCGCGACCCCGATTCCGCCCCGCTCTCCGAAGCCGCCTGATGACCGCCGCCAGGGCGGGCCGCGATCTAGGCCGCCGGAGTCAGGCTGGGCGGGGTTTCCAGGCGGAGTTCGCCGGCCGCGTGGCTGCGGAACTCGCTGGCGCTCTCGCCGAAGCGGCGGCGGAACCAGTGGGCGAACGAGCTCATGCCAGCAAATCCCAGCTCCTCGGCGATCCGCTGCACTGGGTCTTCGGTCTCCGAGAGCATGCCCGCCGCCTTGTCGGCGCGGATGGAGTCGACCAGGTCGGTGAAGGAGGCGCCGGTCGCCGCCAGACGGCGGTGAAGGGTGCGGCGGTCGATGCCCAGCTTGTGGGCCAGCTGGTCGACGCTGCAGGTCCCCTTGGGGAGCGCGGTGACGATCTCGCGGCAGACCAGGTCACGGAAACTGCCCCCCCGCCGGCGAGCGACGAACTGCTCCAGGAACTTCAGCCCCTGGCGGGCCATGGCCGGGTCAGCCGAGGGCGGCGCGTTGTCGAGGTCGCGACGGTCGAAGACGAAGGCCAGCATGTCCTGCCCGAACAGAGGGGCGCGGCCAAAGATGCGGACATGGGTCTCGATGTTCCGAGGCCGCGGATGGGTGAAGCGAATTTCCAGGGGCCGCCAGCCATCGCCCATGAGGTTGCGGAAGTTGACGTGGAAGACCCCCATGGCCAGTTCCGACGCCTGGCGCACGCCATACCAAGCGGTCGAGCGCATTTGCAGGACCGCGACCTCGCCAGCCTCTTCCAGCTCCAGGGTGTAGGCCTCGGTCTGCAGCCAGAGATACTTGCGCAGAAGCTCCAGCGCCTGCCGCAGGGTGGGCTGGTCGCGGATGGCCATCCCCAGCGGGCCCCAGTTGGACAGCTTGCGGCACTCGGCCATGCGGATGCCCAGGTCGTCGATGCCGGTGACCAGGGCGGCGCGCTCGACCATGTTCTTCATGGCTTCAGAGCGGACGCGCATGTCGAGATCGGTGAGCGCCCGGGCCGGGACGCCGGCCTCGGCGGCGAAGCGATACGGATCGTGTCCCGCCGCCCGCAAAACGTCGGCGAAGCCGTTCACGCCCGCACTGCTGGCCAGGTCCGACATTCGAACAGCCCCGACTACCCCAGGTCATGAACAGACAGATGTCCCGCAAAAGCAAGACCTTGACCCCTTACCTGGAGCAAAACGCCGCACCGGAGCAGCTCGCCGAGGACATGCGCCGGGTGCTGGCGCTGTTCGAGGAAGCGCCCAGCGCCATGATCGTCACCGCCGGCCCCGACCACGTCATTCAGATGGTCAACCAGGCCTACTCGCGGTGGATCAATCATCGCGACATCGTCGGCAAGACCTACATCGAAGCCTTTCCCGACGAGCGCAGCCAGCGCGTGCGCAAGCTGGTCGACCGGGTCTACGCCACCGGTCAGACCGAGACCATCAAGGGCGCCCGCACCGTGACGGAAACGCCGAACGGCGGCTTCCGCGACGCGGTCGTCGACTTCGTCCTCCAGCCGCTGCGCAACGCCGACGGCTCGATCTGCGGCATCTTCTGCCAGGGCCGGGAAGTCACCGTTGAGGCGAAGGCCGCCGAGGAGCTGCGTCGCAGCCGCGAGGCGCTGGCGGCGGAACTGGAAAGGTCACAGGCGATCATCGAGACCTCGCACGACCTGATCTGCACCTACGGCCTGGACGGCGTCTGCCAGTCGATCAACAGCCACGCCCTGAGCATGGTGGGCTATACCGCCGAAGAGGTGATCGGTCGTCCCTATTCAGATTTCGTCCTGCCAGAAGACCTGGAGGAGACGGACGAGGAACGCGCCCGCGCCGCCAGCGGAGAAACCACCAAGTCGTTCATGAACCGCTGGCGTCATCGCGACGGGACGGTGGTGCCGATCATGTGGTCGACGGCGTTCTCCGACACCCGCCAGGTGATCTACTGCATCGGCCGCGACATGCGCGAGCACGCCGCCGCCGAGGAGAAGCTGCGCCAGGCCCAGAAGATGGAAGCCATCGGCCGGCTGACCGGCGGCGTGGCCCACGACTTCAACAACCTGCTGACCGCGGTGATCGGCAGCGCCGAGGCCCTGGCCGACGCCCTGGCCGACCAGCCGGCCCTGCTGGATATCCTCGACGTCACCCTCGACGCGGCCAACCGCGGAGCCGAACTGGTCCGGCAGTTGCTGACCCTGTCGCGCAACCAGCCCCTGGAGCCGAGCACCATCGACTGCCTGGGCTTCCTGGCGGCGCTCAAGCCGATGTTGAGCCGCACCATCGGCCAATCGATCCTGGTTTCGATCGAGGACAACGGTGTTTCCCTCTGCTGCCGAGCCGACCGCAACCAGCTGACCTCGGCGATTCTCAATCTGGCGATCAACGCCTTTCCAGCACATTGGGATCCTAAGCTTAGAATTCCACGTGGACAAGTTGTCG
>JADMIO010799995.1_pt1 | contig 31664 bp, 21 predicted proteins | sample 8958161 | NCBI WGS metagenome assembly JADMIO01 (sample SAMN16585339, study PRJNA669376) | soil metagenome | isolation source: Crop rotation soil | place: USA: Cullars Rotation, Alabama | collected 2011 | reverse complement strand
CTTTCCCGGGCGCCGGCGCTCCCCGCGGCCCCGGCCGGCCGCTGCGGGTCGGGCTGCTCTCCAACGACTTGTGCGACAGCGTCATCACGACGTTCATCCGCGGCTTCATAGAACACGCACCTCGCGACCGCGTGCGGCTGAGCTGCTTGAGCACGTGCCCGGTCGAGGATGACGCCTCCGCGCAGCTCATGCGGCATGCCGACAGTTGGCGACGCCTGACCGCGGCCTCGCACACGACGGTGGCGGAAGCGATCCGGAGAGAGCACATCGACGTCCTCGTCGAGCTCAACGGTCACACGCGCGGGCATCGCCTCCCGTCCGTCGCCCTGCGTCCGGCGCCGCTGATCGTCAGCTACCTGGGGTACCCGGCGACCACGGGGCTCCGTGCGGTCGATCGCCGCATCGTCGATTCCACGACGGACCCGGCAGGGGCCGCTTCCCATGTCACGGAGCAGCTCGAACGCGTGGATCCCTGCTTCTTGTGCTACGCACCGCCGGATGCACCTCGCGTCAACGTACGCCCATCCGGCCCCACTATATTTGTCTCGTTCACGCATCTGCTGAAGCTCAACCAGCCGCTCGTTGAGCTCTGGTCGCGGGTGCTGAAAGCCGTCCCGGACTCGCGGCTGATAATGAAGCACTTCGCGCTCACCGAGCAGGGTGTGCGCGACGACTTGGCCATGCGATTCGCTTCGCTGGGAGTCGATCCGGCAAGGCTCGACCTCCGCCCGCCGGCCGCGGCCTTTGGTGATCATCTTGCCGCCTACCACCACGCGGATATCTGCCTCGACACCCACCCCTACAACGGCACCACGACCGTCTTTGAGTCGCTGCTCATGGGGGTGCCGGTTGTCACCCGGCGCGGGCGGGCGCACGCTGGACGGGTGACAGAATCGATCCTTACGGGCATCGGATTGCAGGAACTGGTGGCCACAGACGACGAAACCTATGTGCAGGTCGCGGCAGACCTGGCCAGCGACGAGCCCCGCCGCGCACAGCTCCGCGCTACCCTCCGGACCCGCCTGCTGGCCTCCCCCTTGTGCGACCAGCGGGAGCACGCGACACGGCTGGTGGATGCGCTGTACCGGGCATGGAACGAGGTAGGAGCGCGTCAGGCGGTTCCGGCCGCGTCGGCCCCGGTACAATCGGGCCCTTAGTCCTGTAGGAATCAGACGTTGAAGCACGCGACACACGGCCGCACAAACGACCGCATCGTCATCATCGGCGCAGGGCCCGCAGGCCTCGGTGCCGGTTACCGCCTGCTGGAGCTGGGTCACACCAACTTCACGATCTACGACCGCCACCCCTACATCGGGGGCCTGTCGCACAGCTTCAAGGACGACAAGGGCTTCACGTGGGACATCGGCGGGCACGTGATGTTCAGCCACTACACGTACTACGACCACTGCTTCGAGCGGCTGATGGGCGACGAGTTCACGCTGAACAACCGCGAGAGCTGGGTGCGGATGTTCGACCGGTGGGTGCCGTACCCCTTCCAGAACAACGTACGGTACCTGCCCAAGGACGCGGCGTTCGAGTGCATCGCCGGGCTGGTGAAGGCGCAGGCGGGCAAGGGCAAGGTTCCGGGCCCCGCCGCGGCACGCAACTTCGGCGAGTTCATTGACGCGGTCTTCGGCGACGGCATCGCCAAGCACTTCATGCGTCCGTACAACTTCAAGGTCTGGGCCTACCCGCCGGAGATGATGAACAAGACGTGGATCGGCGAGCGGGTCGCCGTGATCGACGTTGAGCGGGCCCTGCGCAACGTGATGCTCGAGAAGGACGACTTTGGCTGGGGCCCCAACAACCAGTTCAAGTTCCCGCTCAAGGGCGGCACGGGCGAGTTCTACCGGCGTTTCGGGCCGGTTTTGGGCCTGACCGAGAGCGGCGAGGAGACCGAGGGTTCGCACATCCGACTTTCCCGGCGCGTGACGTCTATCGACGTGGACCGCAAGGTCGCGACGTTCGACACGGGCGAGGTGGTGCCCTTCGACACACTCATCACGACGCTGCCGCTGGATGTGCTGTGCAAGGACATCCTGACCGGGCGCGTCCCCGACCACATCCGCGAGACCGCGGCACGGCTCCTGCACTCGGGCGGGCACATGGTGGGCATCGGCATCAAGCGCCCCTGCCCCTCGACCAAGAGCTGGATGTACTTCCCCGAGAGCAACTGCCCCTTCTACCGGGTCACGTACCTCTCCAACTACTCGCCCTACATGACGCCCGACAAGGACCGGTACTACTCGCTGCTGTGCGAGACCAGCACAAGCGGCGTCAAGCCGGTGGACGCATCGCGGGTCGTGGCGGACACGATCGAGGGCTTGATCAACGCGGGGATGATCACTCGCGAAGAGACGGCCGACATTGTCAGCACCTGGCACTACTACGCCGACTACGCGTACCCGACGCCCAGCGTGGACCGGGACGAGATCCTCTCGGTGGTGATCCCGTGGCTGGAATCCCGCGGGATTTACAGCCGCGGACGCTTCGGCATGTGGAAGTACGAGGTCGCCAACACCGACCACACCCTGATGCAGGGTGTGGAAGTGGTCAACCGCCTGCTCCTGGGCGAGCCGGAGACCACTATCGGCGTGGTGTACAAGGTGACCGAGGATGGAAGACAGGCCGCGGAGCACGAGCGGTCGGTGCACGCCGGGTCAGGGGAGAAGCGGCACGCCGAGCTGAAGCCCGGCCATTCAGGCGAGCTGGTGCTGAACCGACCCGAAACGCCCATCGAGGCGCCGGTGGGCGATCTGGAGGCCGGGCCGATCGGCGAGGAAGAGGTCGGCGTCGGCGGGGACTGACAGGTGGAGCCCAGTTCTGGGGCCTAACCCCCTGGAAAGCCGTGCTGTCTGTGCGGTTTGTTCCAAAAGAATGGCCGTTATCGTGGCCTCTGACGGAATTTGAGGCACATTCCAACCAGACAGGCCAGTGTTGGGGAACACCGGCGGGCTCCTCGTGAGGGCCCTTGCCCCGGCGTTGCATTGGCCATGCCTGTTTGGCTGGGGGGAACGCTCATCCCCGGTCGGCTGTGGGTCCGCGTGGAGGCGTGGGGCTGGGATGCCCCACCAACGACTATGAGTGCGCTGTCACGTCCATCTGAGGTCATCCTGCTTGCCACGGACTGGCAGGCCGATGTGACGCAACTGCTCGACGAGCACCACCTCGTCGCGTGGTCTGAAATTCCGCAGCGACGTACACAGTTCGCGGTCTCGCTCGGCCAGTTCCTCGGAAGTCAGCGCGACACCGAAGTCTGTGTCTTCTACGGCAAGCACATCACCGACCTGGACAGCTTCTGCTACCAGCTTGAACGGGCGATCCCCGGCCCCAGCCTCGACCGCAAGATCGACGGGCCCGCGGGTGTTGTTTCGCTGCTGCGTGCCCGGGCCTCGTTCCGCGGCCGCCCCGAAAGCAAGTACCGCTTCTACATCTGGCACGACGCCGATGTCCTGCTGCGGGCGAACCATGTCCTCTTCGGCCAGCTCGTGGACGCCCTTGCCGGCGTCGCCGCAGAGGCCGAGTACGTCAGCGATGACCTGCTCCTCCTCCACCGCGCCGTCTTCGTCGGGGGCTCGATCCTCGACATCTACGGCGAGGACCCCCGCGGCCAGTTCATCAGCTGGCGGGCGGACGATCTCGGCGAGCCCTTCTGGAAGGTTGTCACCGGCATCGAGGCCCCGCCCTTCCTGCGGTACCGCATCGACATGCTGGGCAAGACCTGAGCCCGCGTATCCTTGCCGATGCGCATCATCGCCGGAGAGTTCCGCAGCCGCCGGCTCCACACCCCCAAGGACGACTCCGTCACGCGGCCCATCGCCGACCGTGTCAAGGAATCACTCTTTGGCCTGCTCCGAGGCCACTGCGAGGGCGCGAGCGTTTTCGACGGCTTCGCCGGCACAGGGGCCATCGGCCTTGAAGTCCTCTCCCGTGGCGGGGCCCGCTGCGTCTTCATCGAGCAGGACCGGGACATCGCCGGCATCCTCGCCAAGAACATCGAGATGCTCGACATCAAGGACCGCGCCGAGCTGGTCATCGGCGATGCGCTGGGCGCCGGCGCTCTGGCCCGTGCCCCGCGCCCGCTGACCCTCGCCTTTCTCGACCCGCCATACCCGCTGGTGCGCGAACCCATGGGCTACAAGCGCGTCATGGCCCAGCTCGAGAACCTCATCTCGCTGCTCACGCCCGACGGCTTTGCAGTCCTCCGCACCCCCTGGCCCTTCAAGCACCCCGTCGGCGGCGCGGCCCCGGCCCCTGTGCCCCAGCCCGCGGCCCCAAAGAAGAAGTTCAAAAAGTTCAACAAGCGCCGCGACGACTACGAAGCACTTGATGATGACCCCCCCGTGCGGTCAGAAGCACCTGAAGCGGTCGAGGCCGAAGTCGACGAACCGCCCGCCCCCACCATTCCCATGATCGACGTGGACCTCACCCTGCCCACGGCCGTGGGACCCGAAACCCACGTCTACCACTCCATGGCCCTGCACCTGTACATGCGCAAGAAGTAGTTCGGCGGAGCCGAATGCCCCACGCAGCGACCAACCCTCTCACGCCGGACCAGCAGCGCGCTGTCGAGCACTCGGGCTCGCCGCTCATCGTGCTCGCGGGCCCGGGCACCGGCAAGACGCGCACCATCATCCACCGCATTGCGCACATGATCGCGTCGGGCACCGCGCCCGAGTCGATCGTCGCGATGACCTTCACCGTCAAGGCGGCGACGCAGCTGCGCGAGCGGCTGGCGGGGATCCTCGACCCGATCGCCGCGGAGCGGGTGAACATCTCCACGATCCACGGCTTTGGCAACCGGCTTATCCGCCGCTTCGCTGACGTGCTGGAACTGCCGCCCAATGTCGAGCTGATTGATGCCGCGCAGTCGCACCGGCTGATCACCGAGGTCATCCTCAAGCACGGGCTCTTCGCCGAATCGCGGGGCGTGGGCCTGATCAGCCTGGTGGAGGAGATGACCGGCGCGTTCGGTCACCTCGCCAACCACGGCATCTCGAGCGCCGACGCGGCCCGCTTCGCGGCGGAGTGGGACAAGAACCTCGCCCGCAATCCCGCCGACGCGGCTCATCACAAGCGTTTCGCCGATACCGCCGCGGCGCTGGGGCACTACGAGCAGGCCCGCTGGTCCCGAGGCTGGCTGAGCTACGACGACTACATGACTCTGCCTCTCAAGCTGCTGCGCGAGCACAGGCGGGCGCTCGACATCTGCCGGCAGGAGTACCGCGCGTTCGTCGTCGATGAGTTCCAGGACTGCAACCAGGCCCAGATCGAGCTGCTCAAGCTCCTCTGCGGGCACGACTCCAACGCGAACATCTGCGTCGTCGGCGATGACGACCAGGCGATCTACCGCTTCCGCGGCGCGGACGAGCAGGCCTTTGAACGCTTCAGCAGCATTTGGCGTCACCCGACCGTGATTGAGCTGACGGAGAACTACCGCAGCCAGCCTGGGTTGATCGCCTGCTCCAACGCCATTATCACGAAGGCCGGCTCACGCTTCAGCGCCGATAAGACCATCGCGTTCCCGGCTTCCAAGACGCCGCTCGCTCCGGGGCTGAGCACCATCGAGGCCATCCGTCTCGAAGAAGACAAGCAGGACGGCGAGGTCGTCTCCGCCATGATCCTCGCTGACCGTGCCGCCACCGCCCTCGAGGGCAAGCCCCGCGCGTGGAGCAGCTACGCAGTCATCGCCCGCAACCACGCAGAGCTGGAGCGTGTCGGCGCCGCCCTGCGGGTCGAAGGGATCCCGTTCGACCGCGCCCGCGAGCCGTCCCTGCTGGACGATGAGGGCGTCGCCGATGTGCTGGCCTGGGTCGAGTGGATTACCGATCCCGCGGCGACCTGGGCCGCGCGGCGCATCCTCATCCGCCCGCCCTTCGGTGTGCCGTCTGATTCCGTGACCGCCTGGGAGCGGGCCTTCGAGGCGCAGAGCTCGCAGGCCGCGGCTGGTCGCGAGGGTGTGGAGCCCCCCGGCCGCTACGACCGTTGGCTTTCAGAGCGTGCTGCCTCCGAGCCCTCAGCGCTCGCCTGCCTCACGATGTACCAGCGTCTCGCGGCCGAAACCGCGTCGCTCCGCGCTGACGAAGCCCTCTTCCACATCATCACTGCCACGGATGTAGCCCACGCCGATCTGCTCCCCGGGCGCGAGCGGGCGCAGCGGGTCGCCGCGCTGGTCTCGTTCCTGGGCTTTGCCCGGGACAAGCAGCGGCGCATCGCCCAGCCCGGCAATCTCCGCGAGCTGTGGGCGTACCTCCGCGAGCTGATCACCATCGAGAAGGGCCTGAAGCCTGCGCGATCGATCGATGAGATTGACCCCGTCGAGTTCGAGACTTCGGGCGCTGACGCCGCGGAGGGCCGTGTGCAGCTCACCACCGCGCACGCGGCCAAGGGGCTGGAGTTCGACACGGTCTTTCTGCCGAAGGTAAAGTACCCCGGCTATCCGAACACCCGGGCCGATGATGGTTGGGAGCCGCCGCCCGGGCTGTTCGACGAACTCGACGAGAGGCCGGTCGCAGACCGCCGCGCTGACGAAGAGCGCCGGCTGTTCTACGTCGCGTGCACCCGCGCCGAGCGCCGGCTGGTGCTGCTCAGCAAGCCCAATAAGACCAAGACGTCAACCACGAACTACTTCGACGAGCTGACAGGAGCCGGCCTGGGCATCGTCGTTCGCAACGCCGCGGATGTGCTCAAGGCCGCGGGCATGCTCGAGGGCGCCGCAACGCGCCGCCTTGAGAGCGCGGGCCTCGAGTTTCGCGGGCGGGAGAAGGCCCGTGAAGGCGGCGAGCGCGCCCGGCGCGCAGCACGAATCTCCGCGGCCAACGCGCTGGACACCGCCAACCGCCACGGTGTCACCGCCGACGAGCTGCGCGAAGCAGGCCAGCAGATGCTCCTCGCCGCGGAACAGCTCGCGGTCATCGCCGCCGCCGAGAAGGGCACGCCGCCAGGCTGGCTCACAGAGAAGCGGTCGGACCTGCGCACCCTCGCCGATCACATCCGCTCACTCACCACGAAGAACGCCGCGGCAGACGCCAGAGGCGGCGAGGTGCTCATCCGCCCGATGACCGCGCCGCTCAGTCTCTCTTTCACGGCCATCGACAACTTCTATAAGTGCCCGCGCTGCTTCTACCTGCACCACGTGCTGGGCCTGCCCGAGTCCTGGCGCGAGCGGGCGAGCATCGGCAGCGTCGTGCACATCGTGCTCGAACGTTTCTACAAGCTGTGGGCCACCGCCGACAGCGAGGGGCTCTTCAAGCCCGGGCTCGAGCAGCTCCAGGCGATGGCCAGGCGCGCGCTCATCGAGTCGTACGGCCCCGAGCAGCCGGTCGACGCCGCGGCCCTCGAGCAGCTCGCCGCGCAGATGCGGCTGCTCTGGACCAGGCTCCACGACCCCAATGCCCACATCGTCGAGTTTGAGCGGAACATCGACTTCGACTACGTCCTTGACGGCATCCCGCACCGCATCACCGCCAAGATCGACCGCATCGACCTGCTCCCCAACAACACGGTGCGGGTCATCGACTACAAGACCGGGGCCGCGAAGACGCAGTACACCGAACCTAAGGACGACGACCTCCAGATGGGCATCTACGCCCTGGCGATCAGGCACGGGAAAGGCCTGACGTGGTCCGAGGGGGGCAAGGTCTGGGGCGAGGCCGAGTACTGGTGCCTCGCGACCGGGGAGAAGGGATCGATTACACTATCCAAGCTCAATGAGAGCAAGGTCCGGGCCCAGATCGACGAGGCCGCCCGGGCCATGCTCAAAGGCGAGTTCGAGCCCAAGCACGACTGCAAGGGCCCGTGCCGCCTGTTCAGGTCATGAAAGCACACGGCTGTGCGCCAATATTCTGATGGGGTCTTCTTTCAAGATTGGAGCTGACATGCACGTTCGTACGCTGATCGCGGCGCTCGCCCTCTCCGGCGGTTCAATGGCCTTCGGCCAGCCCCTGCCCACCGACCCTCGCCTGGTCACGGGTGAGCTCGACAACGGCCTCAAGTACATCATCATGCCCAACAAGCTCCCCGAGGGGCGGCTTGAGCTCTACGTGCACATGCACACCGGCTCGCTCAACGAAACCGACCGCCAACGCGGCATCGCCCACTACCTCGAGCACATGGCGTTCAACGGCTCGGACCACTTCCCCCCGGGCTCGCTGGTCCCCGCCTTCCAGAGCAAGGGCCTGCAGTTCGGTCGCGACCAGAACGCGTTCACGAACATGCAGGAGACCAGTTTCCAGCTCTCCTTCCCCGACAACTCCAAGGACCTCACCGACAAGGGCCTCACGTTCTTCTCCGACGTCGTCGGCCGCCTCTCGCTGCTCCCCAAGGAGATCGACGCCGAGCGGCAGATCATCCAGGAGGAGCGCCGGCGCGGGCTCTCGGGCCAGCAGCGCACCAGCTTCTACGTCCTTGAGCACCTGATCCCCGGCTCGATCTACGGCCAGCGCATCACCATCGGCACCGAGGCCACCATCAACGGCGTCAACCAGGCCGACTTCAAGGACTACTACGGCAAGTGGTACGGCGCGTCCAACGCCACCGTCATCGTCGTCGGCGATATCAAGCCCGAAGAGTTCGCCGCGACCATCAAGGACAAGTTCGGCGACCTGCCCAAGAAGCCCAAGCCCAAGCCGCAGGAGCTCGGCATCCGCGCCCAGGACAAGCCGTACGCCATCGTCGCTAGCGACCCCGAGATCACCTCGGCCCGCGTCGAGATCACCCGCGTCGAGCCCGCCCGCGGCGAGCCCACCACCGTCCCCCAGATGCGCGTCCAGCTCATCGAGGCCATGGCCGAGCGCTGCTTCAACACCCGCATGGGCGACAAGGTTTCCCGCGGCGGCACCAGCTTCCTGAACCTCAACGCCAGCATGGGCGAGGACTCCAACGTCCTCCGCACCACCGGCCTCTCGATCTCCTGCGAACCCTCCAAGTGGCAGCAGGCCCTCGCCGACGGCGCAACCGAACTCCAGCGCGTCCGCAAGTTCGGCTTCTTCCCGCACGAGCTCGAGCGCGCCAAGACCGGCATGATCTCCGCCGCGGAGCGGGCCGTCACTGCCGAGGAAACCGTGCAGTCCAAGGCCCTCATCGGCCGCCTCAACCGCGACGTCGGCTCAGGCTCGGTCACCATGTCGCCCCAGCAGGACCTTGAGGTGCTGCACCAGCTCCTGCCCTCGATCACTGTTGACGAAGTTTCGGCCTACTTCGCCAAGGAGATGGAGCTCAAGAACGCCGCGTTCGTCGTCGTTCTCCCCTCCAACGCCGACATCCCCACCGAGCCCAAGCTGCTTGAACTGGGCCTCACCGCCCTCAAGGCCGACCCGGCCGCGGAGGCCGAGGCCAAGCACGCCGAGAAACTCATCGACCAGCTCCCCAAGCCCGGCACGGTCGCCGAGTTCAGCATGCACGAGCCCACGGGCGTGTGGAACGGCTGGCTCTCCAACGGCGTCCGCGTGCACCACAAGTTCATGGACCGCGACAAGGACGAGGTCAGCATCTCCATCAACCTCGCCGGCGGTGAACTCCTCGAAACCGCCGACAACCGCGGCATCACAACCGCTGCAAACCTGCCCCTGGGCGTCCACGCCACCAGCAAGCTCACCTCCGCCGACATCCGCGAGCTGATGGTCGGCAAGAAGGTCCGCGTCGGTGGCGGCGGCGGCTTCGGTGGGCGTGGCGGCCGCGGTGGTGGCGGGGGTGTTGGTGACGGCCTGCACCTCTCCGTCAACGGCAGCAACGCCGACCTCGAGACGGGCATGCAGCTGGCCTACCTGCTCCTGACGGACGCCAAGATCGAGGACGCCTCGTTCGCGCAGTGGAAGACCCGCACCGTCCAGGGCATCGAGGGCTCGATGAAGAACCCCTCTGCGTTTGCCGGCCGCCTCGCCGCGGCGACGATCTTCCCGACGTCCGACGCCCGCCTCCAGCCCCTGACCGTCGAGCAGGTGCAGAAGGTCACGCAGAGCGACGCGCAGGCGTGGCTCAACAAGCTCCTCCGCACCTCGCCCATCGAGGTCACGGTCATCGGCGACATCCAGCGTGACAAGGCCATCGAGCTGGTGACCAAGTACCTCGGCTCGCTCCCGCCCCGCGACCGCATCTCCAGCAACAGCTTTATGCCGCTCCGCACGGTCGAGCGTCCCAAGGGCGCCCGCACGGCGGAGAAGACCATGCACACCGACACGCCCCAGGCGTCGGTGCTCTGCGGCTTCTACGGGGCCGACGAGAAGGACCTAGCCGATGTCCGCGCCCTCAACATGGCGTGCCGCGTGCTCTCCACCCGCATGATCAAGGAAGTCCGCGAAGACGCACAGCTGGTGTACAGCATCGGCGCGTCCTCCAGCCCCGCCACGACCTACCCCGGCTTCGGCATGGTCCAGGCCGGCGCCACCACCGAGCCCGAGAAGGTCCCCGCCCTCATCGCCAAGCTCCACGAGATGTTCGTGACCTTCGCCAAGGACGGCTGCACCGCCGAGGAGCTCGACATGGCCAAGCTCCAGTTCGCCAAGACCTACGAGGAGCAGGTCAAGGAGCCAGGCTACTGGCGCGGCCGCCTCGACCAGATCGAGTTCCGCGGCATGAGCCTTGACGACATCAACAACACCCCAGACGCCTACCAGGCCCTCACGGCCGACCAGGTCAAGGCCGCCTTCGCCAAGTACTGGGCGCCCGAGCGTTCGATCACGATCTCCATCCGCCCCGACGCTGCGCCCAAGGACGAGAAGAAGACCGAGGACAAGGCGGAGAAGTAGCACGCTTCGGCACTGACCGAAAGAAGGATGCTCAGTGCGAGGCTGCTGACTGTGTCAGCGCGGTTTGCTGCGCCATGAGTGGCCGTCCATCCGCCCTGACGCGGGCCACCGCAAACCGCGCGTAGCGGCCTGCGCAGACGCCGCGGCCGTTTCACCGGCATGGCACGCCGGACCTTGTATCGCGGGTTACACTGGCCTGGGAGACCGAGCTCAACCACACACCGTCACTCAAGGGCGAACCGATGGCATCTCACGACACCACACCGGGCAAGCGTTACCTGTCGCACACTCTGGCGGAGTGGGCTTGCGGGCTGAAGTACGAGGACCTGTCTCCCGCGGCGATCCAGGCCGCGAAACTGTTCTGGTTCGATTCGCTGGGGTGCGGGCTGGGCGGGTCGCAGCAGGAGGATGCGCACATTCTCTTAGCGCACTACCGCGAGATGGCGGGGAGTCAGCAGGGGTCGGGGCCGTGCACATGCTTTGTGTCGGGGTTCAAGACCAACCCGGTGGACGCGGCGTTCCTCAACGACCACATGATCCGGGCGATGGACTACAACGACATCTACTGGAAGGCCGATCCGTGCCACCCGTCGGACATCATCGCTGGGCCGCTCGCGCTGTGTGAGTTCAAGGGCCTCTCAGGGAAGGACCTGATTCTTGGAACGGTGATCGCGTACGAGGTCGAGATGCGGCTGTGCGAGATGGGGCTGCCGGGCATCCGGGAGTATGGCTGGCACCACGCGACGCTAACCGCATTTGCCGCTCCGATCGCGGCAGGCCGAATGCTGAACCTGACCGTGGATCAGATGGTCCAGGCCATCGGCATCTCGGCGAGCCGGACGTGCTCGCTGGGGGCGGTGACGGCGGGCAAGCTGACGAACATGAAGAACACAGTGGACCCGTGGGCGACGCGGATGGGAGTTGAGTCGGCGCTGCTGGCGGCGCGTGGATACTCGGGGCCGGAGCACATCTTCGATGGCAAGGAAGGTTTGTTCCAGGTTTTCGGGCACACGCACCGCAACGGGCAGGCGGTTTCGTTTGATGCGCAGAAGCTGGTGGGGAACCTGCCCAAGGGCGCGACCGCCGCGTGGAAGATCACAGACTGCGGGATGAAGTCGTTCCCGATCGAGGCCCTCAGCCACGCGCCGCTGACGGCGATGCTCAAGGTCGTGGCGGAGAACAAGCTGAAGGCCTCCGATGTTGCGGCGATCGACGTCGAGGTCATCATGCGCGCGGCGGACATCCTGGGCGATCCGGCCAAGTACCGCCCCAACAGCAAGGAGACGGCGGACCACTCGCTGCCCTACTGCCTGGCCGTAGGCCTCGTCGACGGCATGGTGACGCCGCTGCAGTTCAAGGATGAGCGCGTGAAGGACACGGGCCTGCACGCGGTGATGGACAAGATCAAGGTGCACGCGAACGTGGAGTTTGATCAACTGTTCCCCAAGTTCCAGGCCAGCCGCGTGACGATCACGACGACCGATGGGCGGAAGGTGAGCAAGCGGGTGGATGTGCCCAAGGGCGACCCGCGCGACCCGATGACGGAAACAGAGATCGGCGTGAAGTTCAACGCGCTGGGCAGGGATGTTGTTGGCGAGGCGAAGTGCCGCGAGATATCGTCGCTGATCATGGCGATTGAGAAGGAGCCGAATGTGACGCGGTTGATGAAGGCGATGACGAAGTAGGTATTTTCACCACAAAGGCACAAAGACACGGAGAAGAGCTTGGATCGGATCAAGACTCCTTCTTTGTGCCTCCGTGTCTTTGTGGTTCAATCTTGAAGGACTGGCGATGATCCGAGCGTTGCTGTTGTCGTGGGGAAATCAGCGGGAGTATGCCGCGAAGCTGGTGGCTGATTTGACGGATGCGGACATGGTGTCGCAGCCGGTGGCTGGGGTGGTGATGAACCATCCCGCTTGGACGTTCGGGCACTTGTCGCCGTACCCGCCGGTGCTCGCAGCGATCCTGCGGGAGCAGGCGTTTGTTGATCCGCTGAACAGTACTTATGGCCGCGGAACCAAGCCGGTGGGTGATGTGAAGGCGTACCCGGCGAAGGCGAAACTGATGGAGGAGTTCTTCGCGGGGCACGATCTTCTGGCGAAGACGCTGGGGGAAGTTGACCCCGCGGTGATGGGGAAGCCGATCCCGCTCGCGCGGTGGAAAGAACGGTTTCCGAAGATTGGGGATGCGGTGCTGTACCTCATGCTGTCGCACGAGGGTGGGCACCTGGGGCAGGTGAGCGCGTGGCGGAGGGCGGGCGGGCGCTCGGCGGTGTGAGCCGGGAGGAGACGGAGTCTTGGCGCGTACGGTGCTGACGCCCGATGAAGCGTTCAAGGAGTTCACCCGGCGTGTGGGTGAGGTGCTTCGTGGGCACGGCTTTCGGGGGTCGGGCCAGAACTTTCGGCGCGACATGGGGGAGCAGTGGCACGCGCTCAACCTCCAGAAGTCTCAGTGGCGCGTGAGCGGTGATGACCCGATCGTGTTTTATGTGAATGTGGGTGTGCACTTCCCCCGCATCGAGGTCGAGCGGTTCTATCCGACACCGACCACTATCGCGAAGTTCACGGCCGGCAAGGCGGATCAGACGCTGCGCATTGACGACCTCTTTCTCGATATGAGCCTTGACTGGTTCGGCGTGGACGGAGGGACGCTTGAGACATTCTGGCCGCGTTTCTCCGACTTGCTGAGTGCGCGGCTCGTGCCCCAGCTGGAGACCATGGCCACCCCTCAGGGCCTGGCCAGCGTGTTCCGTACGATGCCCTGGATGATGTCGCTGGGGACCCGCGTCTTCGTCGGTCCCAAGCTGGCGACGCCTGTGTGGGACCCCAAGGACAAGGATGCCGGCCTGTGGAAGCAGGACAGCGAGGGCCTGTGGTGGGGTCCGGGCGAATGGTCGGGCGGGGGGCCTGCGCGCTAGTGCACGGCCTCGGTGACGCGGAGCACTTCCTGCACGGTGGTGATGCCCTTGGCGACCTTGCGCATGCCGTCGCTGCGGAGCGTCACCATGCCGCGTTCGATGCAGAGGCGGCGGAACTCGGAGACGTTGGGGTTTCTCGCGATGAGGTCGCGGAGCTGGTCATCGACCGTGAGCAGCTCGTAGATGCCGATACGGCCGGAGTAGCCGGTGTTGCGGCAGCGGTCGCACCCCTTGGCCGCCCAGATCTCGTCGGTGTCGAAGCTGTGCAGGGCGAGGAACTCGGCCATCTCCTCGGTGGGCTTGCCCATCTCCTTGCAGTGGACGCATAGGCGGCGGATGAGGCGCTGGGCGAGGACAGAGTTGACGGCGGCGCCCACGAGGAAGGGCTCCAGGCCGATGTTCACGAGGCGCGTGATGGAGCTGGGGGCGTCGTTGGTGTGCAGCGTCGAGAGCACCAGGTGGCCGGTCAGCGCGGCCTGCACGGCGATCTGCGCCGTCTCACTGTCGCGGATTTCGCCCAGCATGATGACGTCGGGGTCCTGGCGGAGCAGGGCGCGGAGGGCCGCGGCGAAGGTCATGCCGATCTTCTCGTGCATCTGCGTCTGCGTGATGCCCTCGAGGTGGTACTCGACGGGGTCCTCGACCGTGCAGACGTTCATCGCGTTCTTGTCGAGCTGGCGGAGGCTCGAGTAGAGCGTGGTGGTCTTACCCGAGCCGGTGGGGCCGGTGACCAGGACGATGCCGTGGGGGGCGTCGATCTGCTTTTTCCAGATCGTGTAGGTGTTGTCGTCGAAGCCCAGGTCCTCGAGCTCGACGTTGATCGAGCGCGTATCCAGGATACGCATAACGACCTTCTCGCCGTAGCTGTTGGGGAGGGTCGACATGCGCAGGTCGAGCTTGCGGCCGGCGACGGTGCAGCGGATGCGGCCGTCCTGGGGCAGGCGCCGCTCGGCGATGTCTAGGTTGCCCATGATCTTGAGGCGCGAGACGATGGCCGGGCCCATGGAGGCGGGCGGGTTCATCATCTCGAAGAGCTCGCCGTCGATGCGGAACCGCACCTTGAGCTTCTTCTCGGAGGGCTCGATGTGGATATCGCTGGCGCCCTCCTTCACGGCGGTCTGGATGATGTAGTTGGCGAAGCGGATGACCGGGCTTTCCGCGGCCACCTTCTCAAGGTCCACTTCCTCACTCTTGGCCTTCTCGACCTGAACGTCGGCGTCGTCGACCTCCGAGAGCATCTTGTTGACGTCGGCCTCGGGGGCGGCGTTGCCGCCCATGATCTCGAGCATGCCGCGGACGTCGTAGCCGGTGACCAGGACGAGCTTGATGGGCGCGCCCTGGAGGGCCTGACGGACCTCGTCGAGGAGGTTGATGTTGTCGGCCTGGGTGACGCCCAGGACGACGCGCGAGCCCTCGACGCGGAGCGGGATCACGAGGTTGGCGCGGCAGAACTCGGGGGTAAGGCGCTGGACCATCTTGCCGTCGATGGCGTCCAGGCCCTTGGAGAGGTCGAGGCGTTCGAAGGTGAGACCGGAGAGCTCAGCGACGCCGGCCTGGATAACGGCCTCGTCGGCACCCTGCTCGATGAGGACCTCGTAGAGCTTGCGGTTGGGCGAGGCCTTCACGACCTGCTGCGCGGCTGTGAGCTTCTCGGCGGAGATTGCGCCCTTGGCGAGGAGGTGCGCGCCCAGGTCCGGGCCCTCGGCGCCGTCGGGGGAATAGATGTCGCTGATGGCGGGGCCCACGCTGGGGCCGCTGCTGGACCGGATGGGGTCCTTGACGGCTGGGTCGGGCGTGATGTCGATTTCCTGGCCGAAGACGCGCTGGTTGGCGGGCATCGAGGGCAGGGGAGAGAACGAGGACTCAGCCTCGTCGACACGGTGGCGGCGGGGCTCGTCCTGCTTGGAGGCAGGCTTGGGGGTCGGCTTCGGGGCAGTCTTCGTGGGCTTGGCGGCGGGGGCGGGCGGAGCCTTGGCGTCCGCCTTGCCGCCCTTGGGGTCTTCCTTGGGCGCGTTCTCGTCAACGCCCAGCTCGCTGAGGATGTCGTCCAGGTTGTACTTGCCCACGGCTGCTCCCTCGCTCTCCAGCGATCACCGAACGGTCGAGCCCGTGCCCATGCGGGTGGGTGACTTCTTCTGGCCCTGCTTGTTGGTCTCCATCGTCATGGAGAACTCCGTCTCGTACGCATCGAGGTACACGGTGCGGCCCTCGATCCGGGTAACCGTGAACATGCCGATGACATCGCCGGCGCGCACGGTCTTGTCGTCGATGCGCGCGACGTTGCCGATGATCGTGTTGAGCTTCATGCGCGTGAGCGCGTCCTTGGCCTCGGCCAGGTGCTTCTCGGCCTCGGTCATCTCGGGCCCGATGGGCTTGATGCCTTCGGGCTTGATCGTGACGTCCTCCTGCTGGCGCATGAACGGGCTGCGGCCGAACTCCTTGAGCGCGACGTCCAGCGGGTTCTGGATGCGCTGCAGGTCGGCCATGATGCGCTCGTAGGTGCGGGCCTTGTCCGCGTCCACGCCCTCGAAGTCGGCCTGGACCGTCTTGAACTGGAAGCCCGACTGCATGCCCATGCGGCGCATGGCGTAGAGGGCGCCGGTGCTGCAGCTGAGGATCAGGACCAGGATCACGAACTGCGAGCTGGTCCGCTTGCGGGGGCGGCTGATGGCCTGCTGGATATCAACCGCCGGCGCTGCTTCGTTCATGTCAAGGTTTTCGCTCACTTGCCGTCTCCTTGGGCCAGCTGGCTCTCATCCTGGAAGTAGATGCTCAGGGTGAACTCCGCCTTCAGCTCCACGCCCTCGCTGGGCTGGCCGGTGATCTTGAGGTCATGGATACGCATGATCCGCGGCAGCTTCTCGACCGCGGACAGGAAGGTGAAGAAGCCCAGGAAGTCGCCCGAGACCTCCATCTCGATGGGCTGCTCCATGTAGAGGGCGGACTTCAAGGGGGCCGACGACTTCATCGCCGGGTCCTTGAGCTTGCACTGGCCGGCGAGGCTGGAGACACGGCGGACGACGTCGTCCACTTCCTTGTGGCTGGGGAGGCGCGCCTCGATGACCTTGATGCTGTTCTGGATCTCGGTGTTGCTGCGCTCGAGGTCGGCGTTGTGCGACGTCTCGACCTGCAGCTTCTCGAGGAGGTCTTCCTTGTGATCAGCCTCGGCCTTGGCCGACTCGATCTCCTTGTTCTGGGGCTTGAAGACCCAGAAGTAGCTGGCGACCGGCATGGCGATGACGAGGGCGATGAGCAGGGCTCGGAGGTTCGTGTTCATGGCTTACTCCTGGGTCTTCACGGCGGCCTGCGCATCAGCCGGTGCGGCGGGGGCCGCGGGGTTCGCGGGGGCGGCCGGGTTCGCCTCGGCCTCCTGCTTGCCGCCGTTCATCAGCTTCTCGCGCTCGGTACGGAGCTTCGTGAGGGACGAGGCAAGGACCTCGGTGTCGGCGGTCGTCTTGATCGCGCAGCTGATCTCGAACTTGCGGAGGACCTTGTCCTTCTCCTTGGACTCGCGGATGAAGGTCATCTCGACCTTGTCGAGGACGGGGCTGTCCTTGAGGGACGCCAGGAAGTCCGCGATGTCGTTGTTGTTCTCCGCGCTGCCGCTGATGGTCATCTGATAGGTGAAAGTGGTTGCCGTGACCTTGGGCTTTTCGGGGGTTGGCGCGGGGGCGCCGGTGATCTTGTCGGTGAGGGACTTCACCACGGGGGGCTTGGGTGCGTTCGCGGCGGGCTGGGGAGGGGGCGTCGTGCGGGTGCTCTTGATGGTGAGCTGGTCGAGCGTCGTCGACATGGGCTTGCGGAGCGTGACCTCGGCGAGCACGGCCCAGCGGGGCACTCGCTCCAGCAGCGCGGCGGTAATCTCCGCCTTGTCCATCATCTGGGCCCGCTGCTTCTCCAGGCTCTTGAGCTGTTCGATCTCGTTCCCCACCTCCTCGTACTGGGTGTTAACCACCGTCTGGCGGTCGCGGAGCGACGCCCAGCGGCGGTTGGTCATGAGGAAGGCGCCGATGACGCCGGCCATCACGAGCGCGAAGAGCGAGAGGATCAGGATGTTGACGCGGGACTCGGTCTTGCGCGCGATGTAGTCCTCGGGGAGGAAGCTGCTGCTCGCGGGCGACACGGGCCGGAAGGGGTTGCTCATCGTTCAGGCTCCACTACAGATCGGTCGGCAGGAGGCACAGGCCCAGGGCCACGGACCACCCGGGCTGGCTCTGCTTGAGGTCAACGCCGAAGGCGGGCTCGCTGCCCGTGCGGGCGATGCGGGCGAGGGGGTCGGCCATCTGGGCGGGGAGGCGCAGCGACTTGGCAATCGCCTGGCACAGGCCGCGGTGGCGGGCCTCGCCGCCGACGAAGATTGCCCGCTCGACGCGCTTATTGGGGAACTGGCTCTGGTGGTAACGCAGGCACATGAGCACCTCGTCGCGCAGGGCGTCGAGGGGCTCGGAGAGGTCGGCGTGAAGAGGGCCGACCGGGGCCTGCTGCATGGCGCCGATCTCGGGCGTAAAGCCGGGGGCCGCGGGGTGCTTGCCGCGCTCGGCCCGCTCCTGGGGCGACATGCTCGCGTGATCCACAGCACCGACGGCAACAGGCACCGCGACCTCCGCCACCTGCTTCGACGGCAGAAACAGGCTCTCGGAAGCCAGGCGGCGCTGGTGGGCCTCCTCGGGCTCGCAGCGGAGTTGGCGGGAGAGCAGCTCATCGAGGTGGCACCCGCCCATGTCGATAACGCGGGCGAAGGCCAGCTCCTTGCCGTGAGAGATCGTGACGCCGGTGGTCGATGCGCCGATGTCGAGGTACAGGGTGTTGAGGTCCTTGTCGGTGTCGCGCCGGTGGACGTGGTCGAAGGCCTTGAGCACCGCCGCGAACTCGCTGTGCATGCCGACGGGGTCGAGCTTGCACGCCGCGATGCCCTTCATGAGCTTCTCGACCAGGTCGAGGGGAATCGCCGTCACGACGACCTCGGCGCGGTTCGCGCCCTTCTCGGGGGCCGTGATTTCGTTGAAGCGGTGCACCAGCGTCGAGGCGTCGCGCCCCAGCATGGGGCCGATGGCGTCCTTCACCTGCGCGGCGAGGGACATGCCATCAACGCGGGTGAGCGACGCGTGCTTGCAGAGCGTCTTCCACGCGGGGATGGCGCAGACAGCCCGACGGCCCTTGAAGCCGCCGCGGCGGATCAGCCGGGGCAGGCCCTCGAGCTGGAAGTCGAGGCGCTTCTTGTGGTCGTTGAGCAGCTCGCGCGGGGTCTCCAAACACGCCGCGGCGACGAGCGAGGGTGTATCGCTCTGCGCGACCTGCAGGATCTTGAGGCTGCCGGTGCCAAAGTCGATGGCGATGGGCAGGCCCAGGGCGCTGGTGAGACCGAGCGTCTCGCCGACGGACGAGGAGAGCACATTGCCGATCCGGGCCAACGAGCCGAGGTTCTTGAACCCGGAAAACGCCATCGTGACCGATCTCCCTGGCGCGAAGCCGACCCATGACTGCGGCAGTGCCAGCGCGGCACGCCCTCCTGGGTAGATCGGTCTGCAAAGCGATGCGGTTCACCAGGTGCCCCCACCAACGCACCTTGCCCAGTCGGCAGAGCGGGCGGAGTCGTCACAGGCGTCACAGCCGGGCGTGAGGGATGGGGGTCAGGGGGTGAACAGTTCGCCGATAACTCGCTGGAGCGTGACCAGGGCGTCCTGCAGCCGCCACTGCTGGGCAGCGCGGTTGCCGGTGGTGTTGCTGATGACGCGGAGCTCGCCCATGGGGACTCCCAGGTGATGGGCGACCAGAGCGACCGCAGCGCCCTCCATCGCCTCGGCGATCGCGCCGGAGCGAGCGGCGATCGACGAGGCGAGGGCGTCGGTGCCGGAGCAGGTGGACACAGTGGCGATGGGACCGACGGCGGCGAACGTGCGCAACGTTTCAAGGAGCACGGTGGAGGTGGGGATGAACTGGCCCGTGGGTGCCGGCGCAAAGCCGAGAGAGGCGATGTCCTGAAAGGTGTCGGGCGTCTGCACGCCTTCGTCGGCGAAAATGCACGAATCCGCGGCGACCACGGCCCCCAGCGGGACTTGGCCATAGGTGCCGGCGACGCCAACGCTCAGCACGATGGCATGACGGGCGGGGTCGAGCGTGCGTGCCACGGCGCCCGCCGCGTTGGCCTTGCCGACACCGGTGATGACGACGTCAGCATGAGGCGTAGCTCGGATCAGCGTCCAAGCAGCTTGCGATGCCGGTGAGCAGCCCAGCCCAGCGAAGACAGCGCGGGCCTCGGCCGGCGCGGCGACCGCGACGAGCACAGCGCCATCGCCCAGCAGTGCTTTGAGCCCAGGGTGCATGCAGCGATGGTACCGATCATGCCGCGGCGCGGGCGGCTTCGGCCTTTTCCACCGCCCTGAGCAGCGGCGGGCGGTCCTCGTCCGGCTGGCGGATGACCGACCCCGCGGCCTCAAACCGCTGGTGGACCAGCATGAACGCATCGACGACATCGGGATCAAAGTGCGTCCCGCGACCCTCGCAGATCGTGCGGACTGCCTCCTCGTGGCTCATCGCTTCCTTGTACACGCGCTTGGAGGTCAGGGCGTCGTACATGTCGGCCAGGCCCACGATGCGGGCGGCGATGGGGATCTGGTCGCCGGAGAGGCCGTAGGGATATCCGGCACCGTCGTGACGCTCGTGGTGGGACAGCGTCACCTGGATGCCCATGTTGAGCAGTTCGTCGTCTCCCACACGGTGGCGGATGGCCACGAGCGTGTCGGCGCCGATCATGGGGTGGAGCTCCATAAGCCGCCGCTCGGCGGGCGTGAGCGCGCCGGGCTTGAGGAGGATGGAGTCGGGGATCCCGACCTTGCCGATGTCGTGCATGGACGCCGCGAGCTTGAGGCGTTCGATCCACGGGCGGTCGATCTCGGCGTGCCGGCCGAGCATCTCGTTGGCGAGCAGCTCGCAATAGGTGCAGATGCGTTCCAGGTGCTTGCCGGTGTCGGTGTCCCGGTAGTCGGCCAGCTTGGCCAGGCCGAAGATGAGGCCGTTGCGGATGGCCAGGCCGCGGCGTGTGCGCCGTTCAACCTCTGCCTCCAACTCCTCGTTGGCCTTGGCCAGGAGGCTGTCATAGCGCCGGACCAGCAGGATCGAGCCGCCGAGAGAAACTACGAGCACACCCAGGCCGGCCACGCCGCCCCACATTGTGAAGCCGCTGGTCATCTGCGCCTCAACCGCGGCCATTCCCGCGGCGGACTGGTGCACCACCACGCGCACGCCCGATTCGCCGCTGTACTTCACGGCCATGGCGACCGGCCCCGCCAGCAGGTCGGACTCGCCGGTCATCACGGTGCCCGGCTTGATGCCGCCCAGGGCGATCTGCTCGTTGTTGGGCCAGAGATTGACCAGCACGTCGGAGTAGTCGAGCTTGCGGAGGTTGGGGCTCTCACGGAGCGAGGGGTGGCAGATGATGTGGCCGGTGGCGTCGAGCAGGACGATGACGCTGCCGCGGGGGGCACGAGATTGCTCGACCAGGGTCTGTGCCGACTCCCAGTTGGGGCTGCCGTAGGTGATCTTGCCGGGGATGCGCTCGGAGAGGGTCTGGACGAACCGGTCCGCGGCCTGCGCCAACTCGTCCATCTCGCGGTCGCGGGCCCGTTCGGAGACGTCCTCGCGGGCCATGCGCAGGCTGAAGAACCAGCCCAGACCGATGACCGCCGCCTGGAGCACGACCGTGGCCGCGATAAGGCTGGCGCGGCTGCGCAGACGCCTGAGTCGAGTCTTGGGGACCGGAGTCACGGCAACCGGATCGGTTGAATTGCCGGAGGGCTGAACGCCTGCGGCAGATTCATCCCCGCGTGCGGCCAGCGTTGTCGGCAACCTCGCGCGGAAGAGTGACGAGTGCGCCGACCGGAAGGGTTAAGAAGGGTCAGGGGAGTGGGAAGACGTCGCTTATAAGACGGTCAGAGGCGGGGAGTGCCTGCGCAACCGCCGCGGCGTCGACCTGAGCGGGGTTGGGCACCGTGAGCATCTCGAACTTCTTGGCGAGCTCGGGGCGGATGGGGATGTTGCGCGAGTCGCTGTTGGCGAGGATCTCCTCGACCTGGGCGCTGAGGAGGAAGTCGGCGAGCTTCCTCGCCTCGTTGGGGTGCGGGCCTCCCCTGATTCTGGCCACGGTGTTGGGGAAGACCACGGGCCCGATGGCGGGCAGGCCGGCGATTTTGACGCCGGGGCGTGCCGGCGGGTCGGCGGTCTCATACACCATCGCAACCGGGCTGTTCTCGCGCTGCGCGGCCCAGACATCGTCGGTGTCGGTGAGGCCAACGTCGATCTCGCCCGTGGCGAGGGCCTGCACGACGGCGGAGTTGGAGTCGTACATCTTGAGCCCGTTGTCGCGCATGGCCTGGAGCCAGGTACGGGTGGCTTCCTCCCCGCAGACCGAGACAAGCACAGCAATGTGGGTGCGGGTGCTGCCAAACTGGGGGCGGGCCATGCCGACCTTGTTGTTCCAGCGGGAGCCAGTGAGGTCGCGCAGGCGGGTGGGGGCGGTAACCTTGTTGAGGCGGTTGGAGTTGTACGCGATGACGCGGGCCCGCTGCGCGAAGCCGTACCAGGTCTTGTCCTTGGCGCGGAGGTAGCTGGGCCAGCCGTCCTTGAGCTCGGACTCGGAGCGGGAGACGAAGGGGTCGAGGATGCCGGCTTCGGCAAGGGTGACCGAGCCCATCGGCTCGCTGGACCACCAGACATCGGCCCGGGGCTTGACTTTTTCGGAGATGAGGCGAGCGACAAGGCCCGTGGTCTTGGTGGCCTCGGTGTCCGCGACGACCTTGACCTCGATGCCGGTCTCGTCCTGGAAGCGCTGCACCACCGTGGTGACCAGGGCGCTGTCGGCGCTGGTGTAGAGCGTGACAGGGTTCACCTCGATCGAGGTGTTCGTTGCCCCGCGATGGAAGAAGAAGCCGTAGACCGCCAATGCCAGGCAAAAGGTGGAAACGGTCAGCAACCCCGCGGCGATCTTCCACTGCCGGTCCTTGGGCTGGCGGTGCCACCAGTCCATCAGGTCTTCCCAGCGCCGCTTCATATTCCGCTTGAAACTGTCCATGCTCATGACCCATCGTTGTACCCGATCCGGGACGGGAGGGTGCAGGAGGTGGGGGGAGCGGCTGGAATCCCCCTACGCTGGCCCATGCGGTTCACGTTCCTGGGCACGGGCACTTCGTCGGGCGTCCCCGCCATCGGGTGCGACTGCCCCACATGCACCAGCACCGACCCCCGCGACAACCGCCTGCGGACCAGCGCGGTGGTGGAGTTCAAGGACGCCAAGGGGCACGACCGGGTCGTCCTCCTCGACGCCGGGCCCGACCTCCGCCAGCAGGCCCTCCGCGCCGGTCTCAAGCGCTGCGACGCCATCTTCTTTACGCACAACCACGTCGACCACGTCTTCGGCCTGGACGAGGTTCGCCGCTTCAACGTCCTTCAGGAATCCCCCATCGACATCTATGCCGAGCCGCACACGATGGAGCACCTGGCGCGGGTGTACCAGCACATCTTCGCCAAGCAGCACAACATCAACGACTCGTTCGTCGCCACGCTCATCAGCCACCGCATCGATGAGTCACTCGTCCGCGCGGGCGGGACCATCGACGTCTACGGCGCGAAGTTCACACCCATCCGCTTCTTCCACGGCCGCCTGCCGGTCCTCGGCTTCCGCATCGAGATGCCCGGCCAGACCTCCCCCCTCCCGCTGGCCTACTGCACCGACATCTCCGCCGTCCCGCCCGAGTCCTGGAAGCACCTCGAAGGTCTCGACACCCTCGTCCTCGATGCCCTCCGCCACCGCCACCACCCCACCCACCTGACCGTGGGCCAGGCCGTGAGCATCGCCCAGCGGCTGGAGCCGCGCCAGACCTACTTCATCCACATGACCCACGACCTCAAGCACGAAGAGACCGACGCCGACCTCCCCGAGGGCATGCACCTGGCGTACGACGGGCTGGTTCTGGGCTCGTAAGGGGTGGCTGGGCGAGGGTGGGGGCGGTGGCCGATTGGAGGCCCCCGCCTACACTTCCGCCCCTATGGGTAAGACCCGCGAAATCAAGAAGCGCATCAAGGCCGTTGGCAACATCCGCCGCATCACCAAGACGATGCAGATGATCGCCACGAGCAAGTTTGCCAAGGCCCAGTCCTCGGCGATGGCCGGCAAGCCCTACACCGAGGCGTTATTCCAGCTGGTGGCTGAACTTGCATCGAGCCTGACCGACGTGTCCCACCCTCTGCTGCAGCCCCCCAAGGGCGGCGGGCGGCCCCTCACCCTCGTCCTCACCTCCGACCGCGGCCTGTGCGGCCCGTACAACGGCTCCGTGCTGCGTTCGCTGATGGTGTTCCTGCGGTCCAACGCCGCGGCGAAGGACGGGATCATCGAGCTCGTCGGCCGCAAGGGCGCTGGCTTCCTCAAGTTCGCCCGCATCGACATCGCCAAGCAGCACAACCAGTTCGGCGACAAGCCGTCGTACGAGACCGTCCGGGCCCTGGGCGAGGAGTACATCGCCCGGTTCCTCAGCGGCGAGGTCTCGTCGGTCCGCGTCGTCTATATGAAGTACATCTCCGCCGGGCGCCAGGCCCCGACGGTGGCCCAGCTCCTGCCCTTTGAGACCAAGGCCCCGGCCCAGGCGTCCAACGACCCCGTGCCGGTGACCAAGGGCATGAACACCATCTACGAGTTCAGCCCCTCCGCCAAGGACCTGCTGGACGACCTGCTCCCCGCCGCGGTCAAGGCCACGCTCTTCCAGGCGTTCAACGACGCCATCGTCAGCGAGCACGTCGCCCGCATGGTGGCGATGAAGGCCGCGACGGACAACGCCGGCAAGATGGGCAAGGCCCTCACCCGCAAGTTCAACCGCGCCCGCCAGGCGCAGATCACGACGGAACTGACCGAGATCATCTCCGGCGCCGCGGCGCTGGCGTGAGTGTGAGCGGACAAGCGATCAACAAGGCCCGGGCACATGCCCGGGCCTTTTCGTTTTTGGCAGGGATCAATCTCCCAGCGTTTCCGCGATCCGCCGCTGCGCACGGCTGAACTGCTGCCGCAACGCCGCGGCATTCTTACCTGTGAGACGGCTGATGTCGTCCCAGCTCTGGCCTTCGAGCCGCAGGCGGACGAGCGTGCGGTCATCCTCGCCCAGCGCGGCCAAAGCCCGCTCCTTCGCTTCACCCTCAAGGATCACCGTATCTGGCCCCGGCTCATCAGACGAGGGATCACGCACGGCTACATCACCGGACTCGCCGGGGCCGATCGCGAAGGCCCTGGCCCCAGCGCCGCGCTTGCGGGCCCCGTCGTGGCGGGAAAGGTCGGCGAGCTTGGTGCGGACGGTCTGCTTGAGGTACCCGGCAAGGGCTGCTTCGGACTCGAACACCAGCGTGCCGCGCCCAAAGTCCTCAACAAAAGACCGGGCCACCGATTGGCAGACATCCATCGACTCGCGGTGGTCGCGCAGCCTCGTCCCCATCCCGGCCCGGACGAAAATCATGAGCAGCCGCAGGAGCTCGTCAAAGGCCGCCTCCCGCGCGTTGGCGTCGGCCCCATCACACGCCCGGGAGAGCAAGCCCGACAACCGGCCCTGTTCCGCCATGCGTCACCTCGCCACAAAAGCATATCACGCGGCGTCACACCTGCCGACAGATTCCGCTGATGGATCAGAGGCCTCGGCCGGGGGCTGTACACTGGCCTGCGTTCACCATGGACCCTTCGCTCCGCTCAGCGTCGCTCTCAGAATCGGTGCGTGTCCATGGTGAATGGACCCGCGGGTCGCCCCCGGACCCCGCCGCCCTGGTCGCCGCGGCCATCCGCGAGCGTGACCCGCACATCGATCCGCTGGTGGCCGACGCCGAGGAACGCTGGACGCGGGGGTTGCCTGCAGGAATCGACTACTACGCCGCGGCGGCACCCAGGCTCCTTGAGAACAAGGAGGCTTGCCGCGCCCTGCTGATGTGCGAGGCGGCCAGACGCACCGGTGTGCCGCGGGATGAGCTGCAGGCTGAGTTTGCGCGGCGGTTCCCGACGCTTACGGCCGAAGCATCGGACGTGCTCGAAATCCTCGCGCTGATGCAGGCGGGTGAGGGCGAAGCCGAAGATCCCATGCAACCCGGTGCCCGCCTGGGGAAGTACGAGCTCATAGAGCGCCTCGGCCGCGGCGGCTTCGGTGAGGTCTGGCGCGCTGAGGACGCCGAGCTGCACCGCTACGTCGCCCTCAAGCTCATCCCCGTGCCGCTGGTCCGCCGCGGCAAGGGCCGTGGAACCAACGGGCTCATCGCCGAGGCCCGCGCCGCCGCGGCCATCGACCATGAGAACGTCGTGCGGGTGCACGATGCTGGTGTGCTGGAAGACCTTGGGCTGGTGTTCATCGACTCGCAGTTGGCGGGAGACTCGCAGCCACGCCCGGATGATCCGTTGCATGTGGATGTAGCGAAGCCTCTGGATCAACTGATGCGGCCGGGCGTGCAGGAGGCGGTCCGGATCATGGAGGCGGCGTGCCGGGCGATCGGGGCCGCGCACGCCCGCGCCGTGCTGCACCGCGACATCAAACCGGGGAACATCCTGCTGACGCCCTCGGGACGGCCGATGGTCAGTGACTTCGGCCTGGCGTTGGGTACGCACGGCAGCCCCGCCGAGACGCTCTCCGAGCAAGGACGCATCGCCGGCACACCCGCCTACATGGCCCCCGAGCAGGCCCGCGGCGAGGCCGTGACGCCCTTGTCAGATGTCTACGCCCTTGGTGCCACGCTCCGGTTCCTGCTCACCGGCGAGGCACCGTACCAGCCCTCAACCAAGTACAGCGACTCCGCCCGCGACGATGTGCTCGAGCAGGCGCGACGTGCGGAACTGACGCCGATGTCGCGTGCAGGCGTGCCCCGGACGCTCGCGGCGATCGTGCACAAGGCGATGGCCCCGCGCCCCGAGGACCGCTACCAGACACCCCTGCAGATGGCCGACGACCTGCTCGCGTTCCGCGAGCACCGGCCGACGCTGGCCGGGAAACCGTCGAGCGTGCACGAGCTGGGCCTGTTCCTGCGGCGGCACGCGGTGGTCGCGAGCATTGCGGCTGCCGGTCTTGTGCTCGCGGCGGGGATCGCGGCGTGGTCCATCGTGCGGATCATCCAGGAGCGGGATCGGGCGGTCGTAGCGGAGCAGCAGGTGCGGCGGCAGCGGGACGATGCCGTCGCGGCCAACCAGTTCCTGCGGGGCGTCCTGGGCCGCACCGTCAACTCGCTGGGCGCGAGCGATGCGACGATCGCGCAGGCCGTGCGGGACATGGACCGCATCGCAGATCGCAAGCTGGAGTCGCGCCCGCTGGCCGAGGCGAGCATCCGCTCGTTCCTCGCCGACTCAAGGTTCGAATCGCGCGAAGCAGGCCTTCGCAACGCACAGCGGGCGTGGGAGATCTACCGCGACCAGCTGGGGCCCGATGCCCCCGAGACCATCGCCGCGAGGAGGGCGGTGCTGGTGTTTGATCGGCGACAGAGCGCGATCAGCGCGAACCTGCCCGAGCTGCTGGCCCTGCACGAGCGGTGCCGGCGCGTGCTGGGCGAGAACGATCCCGAGACGCTCAGGACCGAGGTTGAGGTGCTCACGGCGACGATGGCCGCGGACCAGCCGGGCGTCATCCCCAAGTGTGAGCGGCTGCTGGAGAAGCTGCGGGCCGCGCCGACACCGTCGAACGCGGACATCGCCTCGACGCTCGACCTGCTCGCGGCGGGTTACTGGGGCACGCACGAGTACGCCAAGGCCGCGGACGCGATGGGCGAAGTGGTTGCGATGCTGGTGCGGACCGATGGTGAGTCGCAGACGACCACGTTGACGCACCGCCAGTCCTTCGCCGGGTACCTGGTCTCGGCGGGCCGCCGGGCAGAGGCCGCCGAGCAGTTCCGCCTTGCGGCCGATGGCCTGGTCGCGCTCGCTCCGCGTTCCGCGTACACGGCCTTCACGCTCTCCAACCGCGCCCAGTTCCTTGTTGAAGAGGGGGACCTTGCCGGCGGCATCGCGGACATCAAGCGGGCCATCGAGCTGACGCGCCCGCACACCGAACGCGTGGACTCGATGATGCACTACATGACGGTGCTCGGGGGTTGGCAGCTCAAGCACGGGGACAGGGACGAAGGTCGCAAGTCCCTGCAGGAAGCCATCTCGATCGCTGAGGCACACCAGTGGACCGACCGCGCCGACATCCTGCATGCAATGGAGCTGCTGGGCATGAGTGAAAACTCACCACCCGCCCCGAAGTAATCGCCTCATTTTTCTCGTTTCCTCGTGTCACACCACGCCGCGGCATCCGCTCATGTAGGTGTCCGGGGTTCGCATCTGGACCTCACGCCGAACACCCAGTCACCCGCGAGGTGACGCATACAGGAGCTTGATCATGAAGAGCCGCGCTATCCGTCTGTCCAGTGTTTCCGCCGCGTCATTGCTTGCAACCGCCGCCCTCTGTCAATCCGCCGGAGCCCAGTGCCTCGACGTCTACCGCACCGACCTGCCCGACCTGGACCAGCGCCGGATGTCCGGGCCCGGGACCCTGGGCCTGCCGTACAACGGAGCGACGTACTGCGCTCCGGCGAGCTGGGCCGACAACCTCGGGTACCTGGCCAACCACGGCCTCCCGGGGCTGACTGGCGGGCAGACATACGACTGGAAGAGCCCGGACACGTACAACGTCGCGGGGGCGATGATCGCGATCCTGGGCTCGCTGATGAACACGGACAACCACGGCACGAAGAGCGCGATCAACGGGCTCAAGCAGTACACCAACGCCCGTGCCCCGGGCACGCTCGCCTTCGGCGGCAAGGGCTACTCCGACAACGACCCGCCCTGCGCCAAGGACCTGCGCGAGGTGCTGCTGTGCGGCGGGTACGCCGTGATCTCCCGCGGCTTCTACTCCCCCGCCAACGAGAACGCCCCCCAGCTCAACCGCACCGGCGGCCACGCCCACGCCCTCCGCGGCGTCCACAACATCTGCGATCCCATCCAGCTCATCAGCACCCGCGACCCCGCGACCAGCTCGACGTTGGAGTCGCAGTACGTCCAAGCACTGTTCGAGACCTGCTACCAGCACATCGAGAAGCGCACCTTCACGTTCTACGTCGATGGTCAGCCCACCGACCGCACCGTCTGGTACTGGCCCGACTCGAGCACGCCCGAGACGACCAAGGTGTTCGACGGCTACGAGTGCGCGATCCCGACCGTCTCGGTCTCGGGCAAGCCGGTCATCGGCAACGAGCCCTCGGGCATCGACATCCACCGTCCGCTCAACCTCACCGACGGCATCCACCCCACTCACGGCGGCGCGTTCATGCCCCCGGGCACCGGCCTCATCCGCGGCCTGCACATCGCCCCCTCTCTCGCCTACGCCTGGGTCATCGCCGACGACACCGCCACCGGCGGCAGCAAGCTCATCCGCGTCGGCATGGGCAGCAACGAGGTCGAGACCAAGGCCGGCACCGGCACGCTCATCCTGAGCAGCTGCGTCGCCCACACCGGCAAGGTCTTCTGCGCCACCTCCACGCATCTGCTGAGCTTCTCCCGCAACGCCGATGATCAGGTTGTCCAGGACGGCCAGGCCCGCCTGACCTCGCCGATCCGCGCCATGTGCGAGGACGACTCCACGCGTCAGCTCACCATCATCCAGGACCTCGTCACGGGCGGCTTCGGCATCAGCCGTCAATCGATCGACCTCGCGCAGCCCGCGGGCCCGGTGATGCCCTGCCCCCCCGGCGTCGTGTTCAGTGGCCCCACGTCGATCGCGATCAACCCCGACAACGGCGAGATCGTGTGCTGCTCGACCGGCGCAAGCTCGCTGTTCCGCTTCTACGGCGACGCCTCGGGCGCTCTTGTGCTGCAGGAGACCATCGCGCTCCCCGCGGGCTCAACACCCGACAACCTGTGCTGGACGGATACCGGCTCGATCCTGTTCACCAGCAACGGCATGGTGAAGGAACTCGAGCGCGACGCCGCGGGAAGCTGGCAGCCCAAGGCCAACAGCCTCCACGCGGGTCAGCCGGTGACCCCCGGCCAGCGGCTGGTCATCCCGTTCTCCCGCCCCGAGGCGATGCCCGAGAGCAATGTCGTGGGCGTCCACGACAACATCGCCGAGGAGAACCTGCCCCCCGCGGCAGATAACTGCTCCAGCGACTTCGACAACGACGGTGACTTCGGCACCGACTTCGATATCCAGGCGTTCTTCGCCTGCCTGGGCGGCCGCTGCTGCACAATGTGCCTGACCAGCGACTTTGACGGCGACGGCGACTTCGGAACAGACGCCGACATCCAGAGCTTCTTCAGCGTCCTGGGCGGCGGTCCCTGCTAAGTGTGTGCGGGGTTTCGTTGACCGGCGGCCGGTGAGAGCACCGGCCGCCGGTTTTTTCATGGGCGGGAGTTGGATTCCATTCCACGCGCCCGCTCCCGTACCATCGCCCATGCTCCCGCGTCGCGAAAGCAGCCGAGTCCGCTTCACCGAGTACCGCGCCAAGCGCCGCTCCGAAAAGCCCGACACCAACGCCCACGACCCCAAGTCGATGCCGGGCGACAAGAAGCTCAAGCGCTCCCGCTCGTTCTTCGAGCTCTTCCGCCACTTCTGGCGCCTCGCCCGCGTCCACCACTGGGCCATCTACCTCGCCCTCTTCACCCTCACCATCGTCACCACCACGAGCCTCGCGTTCCCCGCCTCCACCAAGATCGCGCTCGACTACATGATCGCGAGCCACCCCAAGCCCTACCCCGACTGGGCCGCCCCCTACATCCCCGCCTCCCCCAAGTCCCAGCTCTGGGCCCTGGGCCTTGGGCTCGTCATCCTCGCCTTCATCAACGTCTGCATCGGCACCGTCGGCCGCTGGCAGATGACCCGCATCACCAAACGCATGCAGGTCGAGGTCCGCCGCTCCACCTTCGAGCACGCCGCGGCACTCCCGCTGCACCGCATCCATCACTACAAGTCCGGCGGCATGTCCAGCCTCTTGCGCGAAGACTCGGGCATGGTCGCCGAGCTGCTCTTCAACCTCCTCTACAACCCCTGGCGCGCCGTCGTCCAGCTCATCGGCACCCTCATCATCCTCGCCATCGTCGACTGGCGCATGCTCGCCGGCGCGCTCGCCCTCATCCCCATCATCTGGGTCACCCACAAGACCTGGATCGCCCGCATCCGCCCGATGTACCGCGACATCAAGCAGGTCCGCCAGGTCATCGACGGCACCACCACCGAAACCTTCGGCGGCATGCGCGTCGTCCGCGGCTTCGGACGCGAGCAATCCGAGTCCGTCCGCTTCACCACCAGCCAGCACTACCTCGCCCGCATCGAGGTCCTCATCTGGTGGTGGTCCCGCTTCCTCGAGTCCGTCTGGGCCGTCCTCATCCCCGCGGCCTCCGCCGCCGTCCTGGTCTACGGCGGCTCACAGGTCATCAACGGCCGCATCACCGTCGGCGACCTGATGATGTTCTCCACGTACCTCCTCATGCTGCTCGGGCCGCTCGAGACCCTCACCTCCACCGCAACCAACGTCCAGACCAACCTCGCCGCGCTCGACCGTGTGCTCGACCTCATGAACGAGCAGCCCGAGTTCGGCGGCAAGCGCTCCGGCAAGCACGTCGACCGCCTCACCTCCCGCGGCCACCTCCAGCTGCAAGACCTCTCCTTCTCCTACCCCAAGCCCTCCAAGAAGACCGTCGCCGAGTCCCTCGCTGCGGCCAACGTCTCCGTCAACGGCGAGCTCCAGCCCCCGCAGGCCCCCACCGAGCCCGAGATGGTCATCAAGGGCATCTCCCTTGATGTCCGCGCCGGCGAGACCATCGCCCTCGTCGGCCCCAGCGGCTCGGGCAAGACCACCCTCTGCAACCTCATCGCCCGCTTCTACGACCCGACCCACGGCCGCGTCCTCTTCGACGGCACCGACCTCCGCGACATCGACGTCCGATCCTACCGAACGCTCCTGGGCATCGTCGAGCAGGATGTCTTCCTCTTCGACGGCACCGTCGCCGAGAACATCGCGTGGGAAAG
>JADMIO011124162.1_pt1 | contig 31665 bp, 26 predicted proteins | sample 8958161 | NCBI WGS metagenome assembly JADMIO01 (sample SAMN16585339, study PRJNA669376) | soil metagenome | isolation source: Crop rotation soil | place: USA: Cullars Rotation, Alabama | collected 2011 | reverse complement strand
CGCGACAACTTGTCCACGTGGAATTCTAAGCTTAGGATCCCAATGTGCTGGAAAGCCGGTTGTTGGCTGGTTGGGTGTTTTGCCGGAACCGGATGGCTCACCCGGTTCATTTATAAAAAGACGCGTTCACATCATTGAACTGACGGTCGAAAATTCTATGCCCGACGAATCCTCCGAAAAAATCATCCGCCTGCTCGAGGAGATTCGCGACCTCACCAAGGAGCGAAACGGGAAAATCGACGCCCTGATGCAGGGACGGCGCGAGCGTTACGAGGAGGCTTTCCAGCGGCACCGGGAAACCCAGGCGCGTCTTTTGAAGCAGCGCCGGCGGTTTCTCTGGACGCTGATGCCGCTGCTGCTGCTGGCGATCGGCTTCATTCTCTACCTCTCGTTCTGGATCATCCCGCGTTCAGAGCAGCGGGAGATCCGGCAATGGCGGGAGGAGATGCAGCTGATCCGGTCGAACGCTCCTGCGCAACCGCGTTGAATCCATGCCCGAATTGCCGCCCAAAATCCCGCCTTCGCTCTCCCCGGAACAGGAACGCGGGCGGGTATTCCTGCTGATCGCCTTCGCGCTGATGGTGCTCCTCGACCTGCTGGTCATCGGGCTGCAATGGACGGCCCTGACTCCGCTGGCCATGGTCTGCTCCGGCATTCGCGTCTGCCTGACGCTGGCGCTGATGTACGCCATCTGGATCGGACAACGCTGGGCGCGCTGGCTGTTGGTGGGGCTCGCTTACGCCGCATCGCTGTTCATGTTTTTCGTGCTGCTGCTCAACCAGCATCCGCTCTCGCTGGCGATGCTGGTGGTCTTCGGATTTGGCGCCACCCTGCTGGCCTTCTCAAAAGACGTCGGTTCGTTCCTGCGCTTTCAACGGATGAAGCGGCGGAAACCGGCTCACTGAATGATCGCCGCGCTCGTCTTGTTTTCCGGCGGCGACAGGGACGGGACCGGCTGCGGAATCAACACCGCCGCGGACGGAATAAATTCCACCACGTCCGCCCGCACCGAGACGCGCGGGATGGAAAACAGGATGAGATACGTGCTCGACTTCTCCATCACCACGTGCGCCAGGGTCTGCGGCTTGCCGGTTTCGATTTCGGCCTGCGAATACAGCTGGTTCATCGCCTTCGTGAATTTCGCGGGAACGATCGTCAGCACCCCCAGCAGCGAAAAACCCTTGGCCTGGCCGACGAGATTGGTTTTGACCACCACAAAGTTGGCTTCCTGCAGCGTGACGGCGGTTTGATTATGGATTTCCGGGTTGGGCGAACTCTGGGAATTGACAAGGGAATTGGGCGAAACCGGCAGCGCGGAAATGCCGGCGCAGCCGCCCGTCAGCATCGCGAGCCCGAGAAGGGCGATAAATTTTTGCATGGGTAGCCTGAAACTAAGCCGTCCCCGCCGGCAAGCCAGTCGGGTCAACACCGTAGGGCAGACATTCCTGTCTGCCGGTTCACCGGACTTTCAGATAGGCAGGGCCTGTCGCTCCGCGCGCGCTGTTTTTTGACGATCAGGCCGGCACAAACAGGCGGCGCGCGCGGAGCGACGCGCCCTGCCGGCAGACAGAATGTCTGCCCTGCCCAGAAAGATTCCTTTTCTTTTCATTCTTTACCCGTCAGAATTTTACTCGAGCTGAACCATGGCAAAGAAACGCAAGCAAGACGAACAGCAGCCTGAATTGCCGATCCCCGGCGCTCCGCAGGCGGCCGGCCAGGCGAAACCGAAGAAGTCCCCCGCCGCAAACGGCAACGGCAACGACCATCATGAAATCGTCGCCGAACCCGTGCCGGCGAACCTCGCGCACGCCCATCGCCCGTTCAATCCCGGCAGGATCGATCTCCCGCTGCACCGGCGCGTCAATACGAACTTCCTGGAATACGCTTCCTACGTCATTCGCGACCGGGCGATCCCGCACTTGCTCGACGGCTTGAAACCGGTGCAGCGCCGCATCCTTTGGGCGATGCATCTCAGCGACGACGGGCGGTTCACCAAGGTCGCGAACGTCGTCGGCGACACCATGAAGTTCCATCCGCACGGCAACGCCTCCATCGGCGACGCCCTCGTGGTGCTGGCGAACAAGCGTTACCTGATCGAAGGCCAGGGAAATTTCGGCAATATTTTCACCGGCGACCCCGCGGCGGCCGAACGTTACATCGAATGCCGCCTCACCGAGCTTGCCCGCACCGAGCTGTTCAACGACGAGATCACCGAGTTCGTCCCCAGCTACGACGGCCGGAACCGGGAACCCGTCACGCTGCCGTGCAAACTGCCGCTCACCCTGATGCTCGGGACCGAAGGCATCGCCGTCGGCCTGTCTGCGCGGATTTTGCCGCACAATTTTCCCGAACTGCTCCAGGCGCAGATCAATATCCTGAAGAAGGAGCCGTTCAAATGCGTGCCCGACTTCCTCACCGGCGGCCTCATGGATGCGCGGGACTACCAGGACGGCAAGGGCAGCGTGAAGGTCCGCGCCAAGCTCAAGGTGAAGGACGAGTCGACCGTGGTGGTAAAAGAGATTCCGCCGGCGACCACAACCGATTCTCTGATCGCGTCGATCGAGGACGCGGCGCGCAAGGGGAAGTTGAAGGTCAAATCGATCAACGATTTCACTTCCGAGGAAGTTGAGATTGAAATCAAGTGCCCGCCGGGCGTCGATGCCGAGAAGCTCGTCGATGCGCTCTACGCCTTCACCGATTGCGAAGTCACCATCGCCAGCCGCATCGTGGTCATTCGCGACAACCGCCCGGTCGAGATGACCGTCAGCGAGGTCCTCCGCGAAAACACCGCCCAGCTCGTGGACACGCTGAAGCGTGAACTCCAGCTGCGCGAAAAGAAACTCGAGGACGAACTGCATTTCCGCACCCTCGAACGGATCTTCATCGAGGAACGCATCTACAAGCGCATCGAGCAGTGCAAGACGAACGACGCGGTGGTCGCGGCGGTGTTCGAGGGGTTCAAGCCGTTCCGGAAGAAAATGTACCGGGAACTGGTCGATGCCGATGTCGACAAGCTCCTGGCCGTCCGCATCCGCCGGATTTCGCTCTTCGACATCAACAAGCACCGCGAGGAGACTGACCAGGTCAAAGCCGATCTCGAACAGACCCGCAAGGATTTGAAGAACCTGACGAGGTACGCCATCGCGCACCTGGAAGCGCTGCTGGAAAAGTACGGCCCGCAGTACCCGCGGCTCACCACCAAATCGGCGCGGCACGAGGAAGTGGACGCCAAGGCCGTCGCGTTCAAGGCATTCAAAGTCGCGTACGACCGCGAGACTGGTTACGTCGGCTACAAAGTGGCCGGCGAGGAGTTCAAGGTGGAGTGCACGAAGTTCGACAAGATCCTGCTCGTGTTCAAGGACGGCACTTACAAAGTGATCGAGCTCCCGGAAAAAATGTTCGTCGGGCCGGAGCTGTTTTACTGCGGGCTGCCGGAGCGCGACCGGGTGTTCACCTGCGCCTACACCAACCGGCAGGCGAGCTATCTCAAGCGCTTCAAGTTCGGCGGCACAATCCTCGGCAAGGCCTATGCGTGCATCCCGGAGAAGTCGCGCATCCTCTTCTTCGCACCGGACACGCCCAAGGTGCTTTACATCCGCTACAAACCCGCGCCGCACCAGAAAATCAGCCAGCAGACGTGCGACCCCGCGGAGATTGAAGTGAAGGGCGCCAAGACCCGCGGCCGGCAGATTTCGATCAAGGACATCGGATCCGTGACTGCCGAACCGACGCGCGGCTGGGACGAAAACGCGGCCACGACGAAGATCGTGTTTGTTTAACCGCCGCACGGCGGAGGTTTCCAACCGGCGCGAAGCGTTTGGACAATTTTCTCGGAACTGCCGCCAGTTCGGGCGCATCGTTTTGTGGGCAGACATTCTTGTCTGCCCACAAAACGCGCCGAGCCCCGTCCGCGCTGCAAAGATACTTTGGTCCCTTCACCCTTTGTGGTAAATTCGCCGCCTCAAAATATGGCCGGCACCACTCCAATTCCCTCCGCCGCGCGCCCGGAGCCTTCCGGCGAAAGCCGGCGCCTGCCCGAATTGCTGGCGCCTGCCGGCGACTGGGACTGCGCCAAAGCCGCGGTCGAGAACGGCGCCGACGCCATTTACTTCGGCCTCGAAAAATTCAACGCCCGGATGCGGGCGCGCAATTTCACGGAGGCCGACCTGCCGAAGCTGATGGACTTCCTGCACCGACGCGGCGCGCGCGGCTATGTCACGTTCAACACGCTGATTTTCGAAAATGAAATGGCCGGCGCCGAACAATACCTGCGCGCGATCATCGCGGCCGGAGTCGACGCCGCTATCGTGCAGGACGTCGGCGCGTGCCGCCTGATCCGGCGGCTGTCGCCCGATTTCCCGATCCATGCCTCGACCCAAATGACGATCACCAGCGCCGCGGGCATCGAGTTCGCCCGCGAACTCGGCTGCAATCTCGTCGTCCTGGCCCGCGAATGTTCGCTCAAGGAAATCGAGAAAATGGCGAATTCCGAATTTCAAATTACGAATGCGTCCGAAGACCATTCGAAATTCGAAATTCGAAATTCGAAATTCCCCCTGGAGGTTTTCGTCCATGGCGCCCTCTGCGTGGCCTACTCCGGCCAATGCCTCACGAGCGAAGCGCTCGGCGGCCGTTCGGCGAACCGCGGCGAATGCGCGCAGGCCTGCCGCATGCCGTATGAACTGATCTCCGACGGCCAGCCGGTCCCGCTCGGCGATCGCAAATATCTGCTCAGCCCGCAGGACCTGGCCGGCCTGGACGTGCTTCCCGATCTCGTCCGCGCCGGCGTCGCGTCGCTAAAGATCGAAGGCCGCCTCAAATCGCCCGAATACGTCGCGAACATCACGCGCCTTTACCGCCAGGCCCTGGACCAATGCGGAGTGGGGAGTGCGGAATGCGGAGCCGGCGCCCAGCCGGCAGGCACTCCGCATTACGACATGGAAATGGCCTTTTCGCGCGGGCTGCACACCGGCTGGTTCCGCGGCATCAACAACCAGCGGCTCGTTCACGCCCGCTTCGGCAAGAAACGCGGAGTTTACCTCGGTGAAATCGCCCGCGTGCTGCGCGACGCCGTGGCCGTGCGCCTGGAAGGTCCGCTGAAACCGGGAGACGGCGTCGTGTTCGACGCCGGCAAACCGGAGGAACCCGAGCAAGGCGGGCGGGTGTACGAAGTTCGAAGTTTGAAGGGCGAAGGGCGAAGTAAAATGGTTGAAATTCGTTTCGGCCAGGGAGACATCGATTTTTCCCGCGTGCATGCCGGAGACAAAGTCTGGAAGACGAGCGATCCGGAGCTCGACCGGCGGCTGCGCCAGAGCTTTGCCGGCGACGCGCCGAAATTCCAGCGCCCGATCGGCTTTGAAGCCCACGGCGCCGCCGGCGGACCGCTCACGCTGATCGCGCGCGACGAGCTCGGCCACGTGGCGCAGTTGGAATCGGCCATGCCGCTCGCCGGCGCCGACCGCCGGCCGCTGACCGCGGAACGGCTGCGGGAACAGCTTGGACGCCTCGGCGGCACGCCCTTCTGCCTCGGCGAGCTGAAGAACTTCCTCGCCGGCGACGTCCTGCTGCCGGTCAGCGAACTCAACCGCCTGCGCCGCGAAGCCGCCTCCGAACTGGAACGCCAGCGCGCGCAGCCCAAGCGCTGGAAGCTGGCTGAGCGCGAAATGGAGAGTGCGGAGTGCGGAGTGGATGCCGATTCGCAGCCGATTCCGCACTCTGCACTCCCCATTCCGCACTTGATCGTCCTGATTCGCAATCTTGCCCAGCTGGATGCAGCGTTGCAGAGCGAGGCGGCCACGATTTACTGCGATTTTGAGAACCCGAAGCACTATCGGGACGCCGTGGCCGCCGTCCGCGGACGGCACTCTCAAACTTCGAATTTGAAAGTGGAAATCTACGTCGCCCCGCCGCGCGTCTTCAAGACGGGCGAGGAATGGACGCTCCAGCAGGTGCGTTCGTGCAATGCCGATGGTTATCTCGTCCGCAACTACGACCACTTGAACTTCTTCCGCGAGGACCGGCGGGTGGGTGATTTCTCGCTGAACGTGGCGAACCGATTGTCGGCGGACCACTTCAAAAACCGGTTCGGACTCGAGCGGGTGACGGCGTCGTACGACCTGAATTTTCAACAGCTCGAAGCCCTCCTGCAGGGCGCGCCCCCCGAATGGTTCGAGGTAACGATCCATCAGCACATGCCGATGTTTCACATGGAGCACTGCGTCTTCTGCGCCTTCCTGTCGAGCGGCACCGACTACACGAACTGCGGCCGGCCGTGCGACCGGCATGACGTCCGCCTGCGCGACCGCGTCGGCATCGAGCATCCGCTGAAGGCGGACGTGGGCTGCCGCAACACGGTCTTTCACGCGCTGGCGCAAACGGGAGCGGAATACGTTTCGCGCATGCTGGCGCTGGGGGTGCGGCACTTTCGGATCGAGTTCCTCAACGAAACCCCGGAGCAGGTCGGCCGGACGATTTCCAAATACCGCCAGCTGCTCCGCGGCGAAATCACCGGCGCGCAGCTCTGGCGCGAGTTGAAGTTGCTCAATCAGCTGGGCGTCACCCGCGGACAGATCCGGTAGGCGTGTCGCTCCGCGCGCCGTCTCTCCGGCAGACAGGCCCGGCGCGCGCGCGGATTGGCGCGCCCTGCCTTCTACGGAATCGCCACGGGCACGCGAATCGTGTTGTTGCTGTAATCCGACTCCGCGATTTTCTGCAGCCAGTTCACCGTGATCTCCAGCGTGTAATCCCCCGCCGGCACCTCGGTGATGTCGATCCATTGACCGGGCAGGCTTTCGCTGTAAACGTCCGACCAGCCGGATTGAATGCCCTGGTTGTCGCAGGTGTATTTGAAATTGTTGTTCGCCTCCGTGTCCCAGCGGTAAACGTCCTCCAGGCAAAAGCCGACCTTCGCGCCGGTGGCGACCACGGCGTCGTTGGTCCCCAGAAGACGATACGCGGCGTAGCCGATGAAGTGATAATGCCCGTGGCACGGAGCGAATTCGAACAGCGGGTTGCCCACCGGCGAGCCGAGCTTTACGTCCTCCTCCCCGATATTCCGCGTTTCCGTCGTGAAGCGCAGCAACCGCCGCGTGCCCGCCTGCACGAGGCCTTCAATCACGTTGCAATCATTGGTCTGAAACGTGTTGGTCTCGATGCGCGGCTGCAACACCGGCGCCCACGGAATCAGGTCGGGGCCGCGCAAGCGAAAGTCTGCTTCGAGACTCGCGCCGGAGAAGTCGCGGCGTCCGCGCAGCAACACGAACCAATCGCCCGCCGCCGGGTTTGTAAGGGTGAGCGTGTCCCGCCGGGGCCCGATGCGGCAGTGCGCGTCGAACAGATTGTCCTCGGGCAGCCCGCCAAAGCGCGCGAAGAGTTCGGTTGCCCCGCCGGCGTTCAAGTTTTGAAAATTCAACCGCGCCTGGTTGGTGGAGACCGCGACGTGGAAATACGCGCGGCTCAAGCCGCTGCCCGCCAGGTTCGTCACCGCTTCGCCCGGCGTCAGCTCGGTCACCGCGTTTTCGGGCAGCACCGTGACCACCGCGCTGGCCGTCGCGCTCGGCGTGGAGGAACCTTTGAACGCGCGCGCGTTGAGCAGCGTTGTCTGCGTCACCGTGATGGACCGGCTGTAAAGAAACGAAGTCGCGTCCGGATCGCTGCCGTCGAGCGTGTAGCGCATGATGGTTCCGCCGGTTCGCGCTCGCAATTGCACGGCCGCTTTGCCCGGAAAAATTCCCTCGGCCGGCAGGATCACCGGCGGCGCGACCGTTCCCGGGCCCATGGTGAATGACGCCAACAGGGTGGCGCCCGAATACGCCGACGCGGCGTCGATCATGATGAACCAATCGCCCGGGGCCGGCATCGGGGAGGCAATCAATTCGTGATTGCCGTTGGCGATCGATCGCTTGTCATAGTCGAAGAAGGTCGGTTCTGCGCCGTATTGGAGGTAAAGATCCGCGTCCCCCCGTCCGCCGTTGAGCCGCACGGTCAGCAGCATCGCGCCCGGCGGGACGGTGATCCGATAAAACGTGTGGCTATCGGAGGCGTCTTTCAGATTTCGCACCGCCACGTTGTTCTGCAGCAGAATGGCAGCGTGGGCGGTTGAAACGAGGAGCAGAAAAATAACCTGGGCGATGACCCAGCGCCGCGCGAGTGATGAATTGGACACCGTATCTGTCTATCGGGCGGAGCGGGCAGTGTCAAGAAGGTGATGCGCGGCATTGCCCTGATTCAAACGTCCACAGATTGCGCAGATTTATTCTATCATCTGTGTAATCTGCGCAATCTGTGGATCCCTTTCCCGCGCCCTGCAAAGACATTCTTTTTAACGCAGCCGCGAAATCAAATCAGAGCCCGCTTCGCCGCCAGTTGCTTCGCCAGCTGGATGGCCGCCCGCATGCTCGAGGGATCTGCCACGCCGCGTCCCGCGATGTCATACGCGGTTCCATGGTCCGGCGACGTCCGGATAAAGGGCAGCCCGAGCGTCCAGTTCACGCCGGTTTCAAAGCCGATCAATTTCAACGGACACAATCCCTGGTCGTGGTACATCGCGACGACCGCGTCGTAGTCGCCCTTCAACGCGTAATGAAACAGCGTGTCGGCGCTCAACGGCCCGACGGCGTCGAGCTGGCGCGCGCGCGCGGCCTGCACGGCGGGGCCGATGATGGTGAGCTCCTCATCGCCCAGCTTCCCGCCTTCGCCGGCGTGCGGGTTCAGGCCGCAAACGGCGATGCGTGCGCGGGCCAGGCCGAGATCGCGGCATGCGATCGCGGCCAGTTCGATCGCGAGTTCGACCTTCGCCGCCGTCAATTGGGCGGCGATGAGCTTGACCGGAACGTGGGTCGTCGCCAGCGCCACCCGCAGCCAGCGGCCGCGATCGTCGTGGCCCAGCAGCATCATGGCCGTCCGCCCTGCGCCAGCGAGCTGCGACAAATATTCCGTCTGCCCGACGAATGGCTGGCCGGCGCGGATGATGTTTTCCTTGCTGACCGGCGCGGTGACGAGCGCGTTGAGTTCACCGCGGAGGCAGCGGTCGGCGCCGTCCTTCAGCCACGCCACCGCGGCGCGCGACGCCTCGGAAGCGCCGGCCGGCAATCCCGCGGGCAGCGGCCGGGGAAGCGGGTCGGTGAGAAAAATGGTTCCGGTGCCATCGCCCGCGCCGTAATCCTGGAGCGGCAGGTTCAACCGCAACTGTTCGTTGACGCGGCGCGCGCAGGCGGCGTCGCCGATCAGCACGTATCGCGCGCCGTTCGACTCCAGTTCCGCGGCGACCGCCTTGAGCGTGACTTCGGGGCCGATGCCGGTGATGTCGCCGAGGGTGATGCCGATCCACATGGGAGGAGGTGTAGCGCAGACGGTCGCTTGATGGCAAGCTTCGACCATCGCGAAGCGTCTGGACTGCGGCGCTTCAGCGCCGCTTTTGAAGCTGCTTCCACCCGCGAAAGCGGCGCTGAAGCGCCGCAGTCCAAACGCTTCGCGACCGCGGACGCCTTCTGCTATTCAAAATACCGGACGAACGTCTTTTTCTTGAGCCGGGCGATCCACTGTTCCCGCAACCGTTTTTGTTCTCCGGCTTGCAGGGTCTTCTCGACTTCGTCGCGCACTTCGCCGAGCGGTTTGACGTGTTCCGCGCGCTTCTCTTCCACGAGCATCAGGTAAAACGCCTCGGGCGTTTCGATCACGCCGCTCTTTTCGCCGGGCTTGAGGCCGAACGCGACGTCGGCGAGCTCCTTGCGGAGCACCGACTTTTCCACCCAGCCCCAGTCGCCGCCCTGGTTGCGCTGGGAACCCTGCGAATAAACGGAGGCCATTTCCGCGAAGGAAGCGCCCTCGTTGATCTTGGCAAGAATTTCCGCGGCAAGCTTGCGGTTCTCCACGACATCGGCGCCGGTATTGTTCAACACGATCATGCGGAGCTTTACCTGGTCTTCGACCTTGAAATCATTGGTGTGCGCGACGTAATAGGCCTCGATCTTGTGCGGCGAGATGAGGATTTCGCCGGAAACGTTCTTGGCGTACATCTGGTCGAGGATGAACCGGTCGCGAAACTGTTTCCGCAACTTCTCGGTCGTCAGCCCGCGCTCCTGCAGGGTCTTGATCATCGTGACACGGTCGCTGTAACGCCGCTTGGTAAACTCCTCGAATTGCTGGTCGATGATGCTTTCGGGAAAGTTGGCGTAGGAAACCTCGAAATCGTGCAGGATGAGCTGGTTCTCGACGAGCTGGTCGAGGTTTTCCTTCTGCGCCTCGTAAACCTTCTTTTGAAACGCCTCCGGCTGGCCGCGATACCGGCTCTGCAAATCGCGGGCGACATCCATCGTGGCGTCCTCCACTTCCTGCAGCGTGATGATGGAATCGTGGACGAGCGCGGTAAGGCCGTCGACGAGGTCCGCGCGCGCCCGGCCCGGCGCCCCCGCCAGGATTGCCGCCGTCAAGAAGGCGAAAAAGAATCTCATGGGTTCAACGGCAGTGTAGCAACGGGTCGAAGTCGGTCAAGTGGTGAGGCTGAAGAGTAGTGGTACACCGTAGAGACTTTGCGGCCCGCTGCTGACAGGCAGGGATTTTTATCCACAGATTACGCCGATTTGCGCAGATTTTTTCCACAGGGCGTCCTGGCGGACGCCTGACAAATTGAATAGAAGCGGCTTTAGGTGCTTCTCTTTCCATTTAAATCTAATCCTTGAGCTGTCGCGGGTCCTCGGCTCTGCGTAATGGACTGCCTCGATTCGCTTGGTGAGCGCGCTCAATCTCAACCAAACTCACCTCCTCTCCGGCGGCCATGCGACGAAGTAATGGAAGAAACCATTCAGCTTGGACATCCTGAAAAGTCTCGGCCCATTTTTCATCCAGCGCCTCCCCGGGCGACAAAAAACTCAATGCAGCCAGGAACGGAATCGTGCACTCGATTAAGACGGGACTATTCCGACGCTCAGGAATATAGGAGATGCTTGATCCTTTGCCGCAGCCTATGTCGTAACGGATGGTCATAGCACTATGTCCCAAGCTCAGCGACGGCAGCCACGAGACGTGCCGATTGCACCGCGACGGCCCAAACGTTCGCTGCAGCAGGGTTACGCCGCGCTCTCGCCCACCTGGAAGCGGACGAACCGGCGGATCGTGATCTCGTCGCCGAGCTGCTTCGCGACCTGCGCGACATGCTCCTTCACGCTGATCTCGGAGTTCTTCTTCACGAAACCCTGCTCCACCAGGCAGTAAGTCTGGTAGAACTTGTCGAGCATGCCCTGGACAATTTTCTCGATGGCCTGCGCGGGCTTGCCTTTGAGGCGGTCCGACTGGGCGTAAATCTCGCGCTCCTTGGCCACCACGTCGGCCGGCACCTGGTCGCGCGACACGGCGTTCGGATGGCCGGCGGCGATCTGGAGCGTGATGTCCTTCACGAGCTGCTTGAACTCGTCGTTGGCCACGGTGCTTTCCTTGCCCGCGCCGACTTCAACCAGCACGCCAACCTTGGCGCCGGTGTGGATGTAACCCGCGATCCATCCGTTGCCGCTGACTTCCATTCGGGCATGCCGGGCGATTTTGATGTTCTCGCGAATCTTCGCCACCTGGTCGATGCGTTCGGCTTCGAAGTCCGCGTTGGGATTGGCGGCGAGCCGCTCGGCCACGCTGTCCACCCATGCGCGAAAGGCTTCATTGCGAGCGACGAAGTCGGTCTGGCAATTGACCTCGAGCAGCACGCCCTGGCGTCCGCCGGGAGCGATGTACTGGGCGATCAATCCTTCGCGCGCCTCCTTGGCGCCTTTGTTCGAAGCGGTCGCAGCGCCCTTCTTGCGCAGCAGGGTCATCGCGGCTTCGAGGTCGCCGTTGGTTTCCATCAGCGCCTTTTTGCAATCCATCATGCCCGCCCCGCTCATCTCGCGGAGCTTGGCAACCATCGCCGAAGTGATTTCAGCCATAGAAGTACTCATGTTGTTTGAAAATTGGTTGTGGCAGGGCAGTTTCTCCAAAACCGCCGCGGCGCGCCCGGAGGTCGCGCCCCGCCGGTTTAAGCCGGCGAACTTTCCGGCGTGGACGGATCGTCGCCCGCGGCGACTTCAACGGCCTCGGCCGAATCGAATTTCTCGACCGCGCCTTCCGCGGACGGCTCCTCGGCAGACTTGCGGCGCGCGTATTTGGATTCGTATTCCGCCCGGGCGCGGGTGATCACCGCGCCGATCGTGGCGAGAATCATCCGCACGGAACGGATGGCGTCGTCGTTGCCGGCGACCGGGTATTCGACGAGATCGGGATCGCAGTTCGTGTCGACGATCGCCACGACCGGGATCTTGAGCCGGCGGGCTTCGGCGATGGCGTTGTGCTCGCGCTTGATATCCACGACAAACATGGCGCCGGGGAACTTGTCCATGGCGCGGATGCCGTCAAAGTACTTGGTCAACCGCGCCGCTTCGCGCCGGAAGACCGACTGCTCCTGCTTGACGTAGTTATTGATGGAACCGTCGGCTTCCATTTTTTCGATCTGCTTCAAGCGGGCGATGGAGCGTTTGATCGTTTGAAAATTCGTCAGGGTGCCGCCGAGCCAGCGTTCGGTGACATAAAACTGCCCGCATTCCTTCGCGGTCTCCTTGACCGCCTGCTGCGCCTGCTTCTTGGTGCCGACGAAGAGGACGCGATTGCCCTTGCTCACGGTCGACGCGAGAAAATCGCAGGCCGCCTCGAGCTGGCCAAGGGTCTTGCTGAGGTCGATGATATGGATGCCATTGCGGGCATCGAAGATGAACGGCTTCATCTTGGGATTCCACCGTTTGGTCTGGTGTCCGAAATGGACGCCCGCTTCCAACAATTCCTTAACGCCAATGCTAATCACAATTTTCCTTTGGTTGAAAACCGCCCGGCTTTGCCGGGGCGATCATCCCGCGGAACACGGGATTGGGTTTGAGTGTTGTTATGGCCCCCCTGCCCTCACGCGAGCGCAGGAATTTCAGGCCGGTTCCCCTGACCGGCACCGTGCCGGAAAGGGCCACGTAAAATAGCAGAGGGAGCGTCGAGGGCAACTGTTATTTTGCCTGAATAAAGACGCCCCTCCCGAGGCAGTGCCTTCATTAAAGGAAGCCATTTATTTAACGCAGAGGGCGCAGAGAACCGCAGAGGAATGCAGAGAATATAAAGCCCGTTTCAAAATGAGTCCGGTGGTCGGGCGCGTCGCTCCGCGCGCGCCTTTTTTTCTGGCTGCCGGCGGCGCGCGCGGAGCGACGCGCCCGACCCGCCATTGCAAAAACAGGTCCTTTTGAAATGGGCTCTAAATACTCTGCGTCCTCTGCGTTAAATAGAACCGGCGCAAATCAAATTAGAACACCGCCTCTCCCGATGCTTACTTGTCAAACCCCCGCAATTTGCTATCGTCATCCCATGCTAAAAAAGTGTGTTCTTCCGCTGCTCCTGGCCGCCGGCACCGCGGCCTATGCGGACGTCATTCAGTTGAAAGAGAGCGCGGAGGTGAGCGGAAAAATCGTGGCGGACAAACGCGACCAGGTCGCCGTGGACATTGGCTACACCGTGCTCGTGATTCCGCGCAATCAGATCCTTAAAATTTTCAAGGGCGAGGCCGCGGCGCCGGCGCCTTCGAAATCCGCGGCGTCAAAATCGGCGCCCGCAAACGCCAAGGGCATTCCCATATCGAAGGCTGGTTTCTACACCGCCAATCCGAAATCGATGCCCGAACTCAGCGTCCGCGAACTGGTCAACCAGCTCGGCGAATCCGTCGTCCAGGTCCGCACCCCCGGCGGCCTGGGGTCCGGGTTCATCATCAATGAAGACGGGTTTCTGATGACGAACTTCCACGTCATCGAAGGGGAGACGCAGATCTCCGTGGCGGTGTATCACCAGCGGGATGGCCAGCTTGAGCCGAAGGTTTATCGCAACGTCCGCATTGTCGCGCTCAACAAGTTCGAGGACATGGCGCTGTTGAAAATCGAAGACAAGGATGCGCCCAAGTTCAAATACGTGCTGCTCGGCAGCGCCGACGGGCTCGCGGTCGGCGAACGCGTCTTCGCCATCGGCAGCCCGCTCGGGCTCGAGCGCACCGTCACCGAAGGCATCCTGAGCACCAAGACCCGCGAGTTCCAGGGCGAGCTCTACCTCCAGACGACGGCGCAGATCAATCCCGGCAACAGCGGCGGCCCGCTGTTCAACATGAGCGGCGAAGTGGTGGGGATCACCAACATGAAAATCACTTTTGGCGAAGGCCTCGGATTTGCCATTCCCATCGAGCCGGTGAAGTTCTTCCTCGACCATCGCGACGCCTACGCCTACTCGAACGACAATCCAAGCAACCCCTACCGCTACCTCGAGCCGCCGAGCCACACCCGCCAGGAGCCCGCCGCGCCATAGCGGCTGTGGCTGAAAGACCGCAGACCGGTTTCTTTAACGCAGAGGCCGCAGAGGAACGCAGAGGGTCGCAGAGAAAAATTACCAGGAGCCCGTTTAAAATGAGTCCGGCGTTAGAGCGCGCCGCCCCGCGCGCGCCGTTTCTGGCTGCCGCGGTGCGCGCGGAGCGACGCGCCTACCCCATCGTGTAAGCAGGTCGTTTCAAAATAAGCTCTAAATACTCTGCGTTCCTCTGCGGCTCTCTGCGCCCTCTGCGTTAAATGAACAGTCCGCTCAAATGAGGACACCGCCCGCCGGAATAGCAGCTTGCGCCATCCGCGAAGCGGCGTAAGCTACCATCCCATCATGATGAAAACGCACCTTCAGCGGGATGCCCTGGCGTCCTTCGCGCCAAAAATCATTGCTGCTTTTTTGCTCCTGGCGGCTCTCACTGCGCCGGCTGCCATTCCCGCACCCGAAAAACTTCTGCCCGACGACACGCTGGTCGTCGTCACGGCGCCCGACTTCGCGAAGCTTCGCGCCGTTTACAAGAGCTCCCCGCAGGCGCAGTTCTGGGACGACCCGGCGATGAAGCCGTTCAAGGACAATTTCCTTTCGCGCTGGCGGGAGGAGTTCCTCGAGCCCCTCGAGCGCGACCTCGGGGTGCACTTCGACGATTACGGCGAGCTGCCGCAGGGACAGGTTACCTTCGCGGTGACCCAAAACGGCTGGGATGGCACGGCCGGGGCGCGGCCCGCGTTTTTGTTTCTGCTCGACGCCCGGGACAAAGGGGCCCAGCTCAAGAAGAACCTCGCCGACCTCCGCAAGAAATGGGTGGAAGCCGGCAAGCCGTTGAAGACGGAAAAAGTCCGCGACGTGGAGTTTTCCGTTTTTCCGCTGGCCGACAAAAACATTCCCAAAACGCTGAAGCGTTTCTACGGCGGCGACGATGAGTTTGACACCGACACCAACAAAGCTCCGAAAAACGAGCTGTACATCGGGCAATTCGAGTCCATGCTGATCGCCGGCAACTCGCTCAAGCCCGTGGAAAAAGTGATGGCGCACGCGACCGGCGGGGCCATGCCGTCACTGGGCGACCTGGCGGCGTACGACGCCAGCCGGCTTTTCCTGTTCCGCGATGCGCCGTTCTTCGCATGGGTCAACATGAAGGCGTTCATGGACGTCCTGAACCGCAAGCCGGCGGAGAAAACCGCGGACGAGGACCCGTTCACGCCGAGCAACCCGGAAAAATTTTTGACCGCGTCGGGCCTGGCCGCGGTCCGGACGCTGGCCTTTACGTTCCAGAGTTCGCCGGACGGCTCCTTGTTCGGCGTTTCCATCGGCGTGCCGGAAGCGACGCGCCAGGGAATCTTCCGGCTGTTCCCGTCGGAGGGCAAGGACGCGAGCCCGCCGCCGTTCGTCCCGGCGAATGCCGTGAAGTTCCAGCGCTGGCGCATCGACGGCCAGAAAACGTGGGCCACGCTTGAAAAGGTCCTCGGGGAAATCTCCCCGCAATGGCTCAGCTCGTTGAACTTCATGCTCGATACCGCGAATACCGCGGCAAAGCAAAAGGACCCTGACTTCGACCTTCGCAAAAACCTGATTGGCAATCTGGGCGACGACCTGATCACCTACGAAAAAGCGCCGCGCGGCGGCACGCCGGCGGAATTGGCGGCCGCGCCCTCGCTCTTCCTCATCGGCTCCGCGCATCCCGACCAACTGGCGGCGGCGTTGAAGGGCGTGCTGGTATTCCTGGGCCAGACGGGAGGATCGCCGTCAGAGCGGGAGTTCCTCGGCAAAAAAATTTATTCCGTGCCGCTGCCGTCGTTCACCGTGGGCGCCTCCGGCAACCCGGCGCCGCGGGCGCTGAGCTACGCCGCGAGTTCCGGCTACGTGGCGCTTTCCACGGACGCGGGGATCCTCGAGGAATATCTGCGCAGCAGCGGCAGCCAGCAAAAGGCGCTGCGCGAAACGCCGGGCCTGACGGAAGCGATGGCGAAGGTGGGCGGTTCGAGCACCGGCTGGCTCGGTTATGAAAACCAGGCCGAAACCGCGCGCGCCCTGTTTGAAGCCTTGCGCAATAACGCCGCGACCAATACCAGCGGCACGGCCCTCATGCCCGGCGGCATGAATCTGCCGGGAGCCGGAAACGGTTTGAAACAATGGATGGACTTCTCCCTCCTGCCGCCGTTCGACCGGATCGCGAAATATTTTTACTTCAACGTCTATGCCGGTGGCGCCAGCGCCGACGGTCTTTCGTTCAAGGCCTTCACCCCGGTGCCGCCGGGCGTGAAGAAGTAGGCTGGAGTTCACGCTTTAGCGTGTCGGAGAGCTCTGGCGCGTCCGAGCACGCTAAAGCGCAAACTCCAGCGCGTCACTCCTGCGGATACACCAGCACCCGGTCGTGCACAATCACGATCAGGTCGTTCTTCCGGTCGTTCGTCACGTCCGCCACGCAGGCCTCCCGCGGCTCGGGAAGATCGCTGCGGCGGCTGCGAAAGGTCCGCTCCTCGAAAACCTGCCACCGGTTTGCCGGGACCAGCTTGTGGTCGGCGCTGAAGATGACGAGGTCGAGATAGTTTTTCGCCGTCTCGAGGAAGACGAGGTCCTTGCGCCCGTCGTTGTTCAGATCGCCGGACACGACGTCCGTCAAATGGCCGTCCTTGATCGGCGTTTCATACCCGTCGAGCTCCGTTAATTCCCACGTCTGCCCGTCCAGCGGCAGCCAGGCGACCGTGTTCAGCCCCAGCAAGCCGACGCTGTTCGCCGCGGCGCCTCCGAAAGCGACCGGCTGCAGCTGCCCGAACTCCGCCACGGGCAGTTCCACATTGCGGACCACTTGCCACACGCCGGCCTGGTCGCGTTCGCACAAGGTCAGCGCCTTGCGCTCGGCGTCCAGCAGGAAGAGCGACGGCACGGCGTTGCTGCCGTTCGGCACTGCGGCGGCGCCGGTGAGCCGCGAATTGCTCGCCGCGCCGTTGATTTGCTCCTTCACCTTGAAGGTCCAGCCGCCGTGATTGGTCGAACTCTGCAATGCCGCATCGGATTGCAGCACCACGGCGCGCAGGAAATTTTTCTGCGGCAACAGCAGCTCGGCTTTGCGGTCGCCGTCCACGTCCGCCACGCTCAACCATGGCTGCTCGATCGCGCCCCCGGGCGGCGCGATGTCAAGTTCCTCGAAGTCCCGGTCTTTTACCTGGCGCAGCACTTTGACCTTCTCGTAGGGAATCAAAACCACAAGGTCCATCAAGCCGTCCTGGTCCGCGTCATGGAGCGCCATGGTGGTGGGGTTCGACAGAAAATTCGTGCTCAGCGCCTGCACCCGGGTCTTGCCGTCGGCGGTGCGCGTGACCAGCGAACGTTTGTTTTCCTGGGCGGTGATCACCGCAAGCGACGGCCGGGCGCCCGGCTGGAGCGGGCCTACGGCCATGGCGAGCGGTTTGCCGTCGATCGGAATCAGCGTCGGAAACGGCAGGCGCTGCTTTTCGTCCAGGCGGGCCACGCCCACCTGGCGTTCATCGGCGCTCAGCAGGAAGATCTCGGGCTTGCCATCGCCGTCCCAATCCGCGACCGCCAGGTCCGAAATGCCGGCCAGCGTGGGAAACGCCTTGGGCGTCGAAAGCGAACCGTCCTTATCCTGGAAATAGATCGAAATCTGCCCGCTCTCCGGCTCCGACACCAGGAGGTCCGCCAGGCCGTCGCCATTGACGTCGGCCCACAGCGCTCCGCGACGGGCCTTGTCGGTCTTGTTCAGCGGCAGCACCTGGAACTGGCCTTGGCGGAAATTTCCGGACAACGCTTCCGCGGGCTTGCGCGTGAAGCTGGAAATTTGCGCGCGGCCGGAATTCTCCGCGATGGTGATGACCTGCACCTTCGAGTTCGCCTCCAGGTTGTCGGCCCAATAGGACCGGATGGGCGGCATTTGAAAATAGGTCTCCGGCCCGAGCTCGCCGTCCTTCTTTTGCAGGCGGAAGCGGAATGGAGTGCGGTCCTCCCAGTTCACCAGCAGCAGATCGCTCAAGCCGTCGCCGTCAACGTCCAGCACCTGGACCGACTTGACCGCGCCGGAGAACGGAATCTTTTGCGGCTCGCCCAGCGTGTGGTCTTCCTTTTGGGGAAGAAAATAAAGCACGTTGTCGCCAAGCAGCACGAGGTCGGTGCGATGGTCGCCGTTGAGGTCTCCCGTTCCCAGCGCGTTTGGCGAAAGCTGGCCGTCGTTGATCGGCCACCGCTTCGGCGCGCTCCAGCCGTTCGTGCCCTGGTTATATTGCACGACAAGCTCCTTCGGTTCGCCGTAATAGGCGATGTCCGGGCGGCCGTCGCCGTTGAGGTCGGTGACCACCAGCGTGGCAATGCGTTTTTCGGACGCAATCGATTCGATGTGGAACCGCGCGTCGGGCGGCAGCTCGTTCATTTCCGTTTTGCCGGGGGCCTTGGATTTCGCGGCGAGATTGGTTTTGCCGGTCTGGTTGTACAGGATGTTGATCTTGGAACGGGCGTTGTTGACCACGATAATGTCGTTGAGCCCGTCGCCGTCGAGGTCCGCGGTGTGCAGCTGGCTGATTTGCGGATCGATCGGGAAAATTTCCGGGCCGGTAAAGCCGAAGCCGGCGTTGGTGCCCGCGGCGCGTCCGGCCGGAAGCATGCCCGCGGCCGCCGCCGCTCCGATCACCAAACAAAGCAGTCGTTTCATCATCATAAGAGTGTAGCGGAAAGTGCCACCCAGCGCGCGGGTTTGCCAGCTTAATTCACGGGCCGCTCGGCTGCGGGGACGCGGTTCACCGGTCCGCCGCCGCGGCGCGCGCCAGCAGCACTTTTTGCGTCGGACGGTAATTCGCAATGAAGTCCCTGCGGAACTCCGCGAACGTTCCCGCCACGAGCGCCGCGCGGACGTCGGCCATCACCTTCAGGAAGAGGTGGGAATTGTGCACGCTCAACATCCGCAGCGCGAGGATTTCGCCGGCGGTATAGAGATGCCGCAAGTGGGCCTTGGTGTAGGTCCGGCACGCGAAACAGTCGCAGCCTTCCTCCAGCGGGCCGAAGTCCAGCTTGTTCGCGGCGTTCCTTAAAATGTAAGTTCCGCGCCGCGTGAAGACCGTCCCGTTCCGGCCGACGCGCGTCGGCAGGACGCAATCAAACATGTCGATGCCGCGCGCGATCAGCTCGACGAGCTGCGCCGGCGTGCCGAGGCCCATGGCGTAACGCGGCTTGCCGGCCGGCAGAAATGTCTCGGCAAGTTCCACGGCCTGCATCATTTCGGGTTCGGGTTCGCCCACGCTGACGCCGCCGACCGCGTAACCGTCAAACTGCATGGCGACGAGCGCCTTCGCGCATTCCTCGCGCAATGCCGCGTTCGCCCCGCCCTGCACGATGCCGAACACCAGCTGGCCGGGTGCGCGCGGCTGTTCGCGGCATTCACCCGCCCAGCGGATCGTCCGCTCCACGGCGGCCCGCAGCTCGCGCGGCGTGGCGGTGTGCGGCGGGCAATCATCGAACACCATGGCGATGTCCGAACCCAGCGTGCGCTGGATTTCCATCGCCTCCTTCGGCCCGAGAAACAACAGCGATCCGTCGAGGTATGAGCGGAACTCGACCCCGTGCTCGCGAATCTTGCGGATCTTCGACAGGCTGAAAACCTGAAACCCGCCGCTGTCGGTCAGAATCGGGCCGGGCCAGTTCATGAACCGGTGCAATCCGCCCGCGGCCCGGATGACCTCCATGCCGGGCCGGATGTTCAGATGATACGTATTGCCGAGCAGGATTTTTGTCCCCATCTCCAGGAGTTCCCGCAGGTCGAGCGCCTTCACGCTGGCCTGCGTGCCCACGGGCATGAACACGGGCGTGTCCACCACGCCATGCGCGGTGGTCAGGCGCCCGAGGCGCGCTTTGGAATGGGCGTCGGTTTTCAGCAGCTCAAACATCGCGCAGAGGTTTAATCGGAATCGGCGCAGTTGAACATGAAATTTTGGCAGTCCGCAATACAGGCCGGCGGCTGCTGGGGAGAAAGCTTCGGCCGGCGCGCGCAGCGGCTGGACTGCGGGCGCTTCAGCGCCGCTTTCGAAGGCGGAAAACGGCTCCGTAATTCCAAAGGCGCTGCTAAAGCGGACGCAGTCCAAACGCCATGCGACCCTGGATGGCTTCTCCTTTGCGCCTTGAAAAAAACCGCTTCCCTCCTACTCTGGAACGCGAATTGAAACCGCATCTGTCAGGAGAACTCCACTCATGCCCGCTTCCGAAACAGTCCGCGTAACCGGCATCAGCAACCAGGAGTTCCTCCGGCTGTACGCGCGGCCGGGGCGGATCGGGCTGTCGAGCGGCGTGACCTTCATCGACAAAGCCATTTGCCGCGCCGAGCGGCATCTGGACGAACAGGAGCGCTGGGGCTCGTGGTCGCACGCGTTTTTCTTCGAAGGCCTGCGCGTTGACGGCCATCACTGGGTGATCGAGTCCGACCTTCAGTTTCATCACAAGCACATCCAGCTCGGAGTGCAGGAGAACCGCGTGTCGAAATATTACGACGAGAAATTGTACGTAAACCTCGCGGTGCTCGACTTCCGCCTGGACGAAGCGCAGGTGGCCCTGCTCCTGCGCGAAGGGCTCGAGCTCGTGGCCGGACGCGCGCGCTATTCGCTGCGCGAACTGGTCGGGACCTTGATTGCCTTGCGCCATCCGGGATTGCGCGGCCGCGATAACCTGCTGGCGCGGGAACGTTCCCTGTTCTGCTCCGCGTTCGTGCAGCATCTGTTTCGCAAAACCGGCATCGAACTCGCGCCCGGCGTCGACGGCAAGAACACCACGCCCGAGGACATTTCCCGCACCCCGGTGCCGCACGTGACTTACTTGCTGGAACGCGCGGTGATTCGCAGCCGCTTCGAGGGAGTCAAGGCGCGGATCCGGAGGATCAAAGGAGAGAAGCCGGGAGCCCGGAGCCGGAAGGCTGAGGAGCATTTGTGAGCGGTTTTTTAACGCAGAGGACGCAGAGAGCCGCAGAGGAACGCAGAGTATTAATATTTTTCTCTGCGGCCCTTTGCGACTCTCTGCGTCCTCTGCGTTAAAATGAACGGTCCCTTTAATAAGGCACTGCCCTCGCCAACTCCTGGCTCGCCTGCCCGGCGGCGTTCCATTATCCTCCGCGCGTGAAGTTGTCGGTCAAAAGCGATTACGCCACCCGCGCCGTGCTTGGCCTGGCGCGGCATTTTCCGAACACGTCCGCGCTGCGTGTCGAAGAACTCGCCGCCCGGCAGGGAGTGCCGGCTAATTACCTGGTCCAGATCCTCATCGAGCTCAAAGCCCAGGGCATCGCCAAAAGCATCCGCGGCAAGGAAGGCGGCTACCTGCTCGCCCGGTCGCCATCGGAAATCACCCTCGGCGACGTCCTCCGCGCCATCCATGGCGAAGTGTTCGACACCCCCGCCCTGGCCGACGCCAACTGCGCCCCGGAACTCCGCCACGCCTGGAAACGCCTGAAGACCGCGGTCGACGACGCCGCCGACAAGATCACCTTCCAGCAACTCCTCGACGAAAGCGGGGAGAAGGAAAAGATGTACTACATCTGAAGTGAGGAGGTTGAAGGGCGAAATGTGAGGTAAACAGGAGTCTGCTTCGTTTCCCCTCGCACTTCGCCTTTAAACGTCTCACTTCTTCCCCGGTAGGTGTTGACCCCATGCAAGAATCCGGCGCTTCGGTTTCTTATTCTTAGATTGCTGCCATAGTATGATAAACCTTGAACCAGAAACGATGGCGCGGCAGCCGATGGCACCTGAATTAACCAAACAAATTTTAAATCTGCGGCAAGGTGACCACCTTTGCTTGTTCTATGAAAAGGACCCGGCCGAGCAGATGCCGGCGCTGATTCCGTTCATTCAGGAAGGGCTGGCCCGGAACGAACAGTTCATCTACATCGCCGACGACCACACCGTGGAGGAGCTGGGCGCGCACCTGCTTGAAAGCGGGATTGACGTGCCTCTCGAGATCGAACGCGGCCGGCTGAAGCTTTGGACCCGCAAGGAATGGCGCCAGCCCGGCGAGCTCTCCTCGGAAACCAAGCTCGCGCAGGTCCGGCAGCTCATCGACGGCGCGCTCCGCGACGGGTTCGCGGGCATCCGGCTCGCCGTGGAAATGACCTGGACGCTCGGCCCGGAGATCGACAGCAAAAAACTCGAGCACTGGGAAGCGACGATCAACACGATTTTCGTTCCCGGTTTTCCCGGCCGGATCATTTGCCAGTACAACCGGAGCCGCCTCGCCCCGGACGCGCTTCTTGCCGGCCTGCATACCCACCCGCTCGCGATCCTGGGCGACGAGATCTGTCCGAACCCGTTTTATCAGGCTCCCTTGATTCTGGAAGGGCTCGAAAATGGGAATGGCCATTCCAATGGGAAAAACAACAGCGCCGCGGCGCGGGCGCGCGTTGAATGGATGGTGATCCAGCTGAAACGCGCCCGCACCGCCGAAAAACAGCGGGAGGAACTGCTGTCGCACCAGATCGCGACGGCGGAACAGAACAAAGCCGAGGAACGCCTGCGCGAAATGGAGCAACGCTTCCAGGGCATCCTCGATAATTCCGCCACCCTCATCTACCTCAAGGACGTCGAGGGCCGCTACCTGCAGATCAACCGCTGGTACGAGCGCATCTTCCACATCACCCAGCAGGAAATCGTCGGCAAGACCGACGCCGACCTGTTCTCGGACCCTATTGCGGAACAATTTCAGACGAACGACCGGAAAGTAATCGAAACCGGCCGGCCCGTAGAAATCGAGGAAGTGGCCCCGCACGAGGACGGACTCCACAATTACATCTCGATCAAGTTTCCTCTTTTCAAGCCGGACGGCAGCATCGCCGGCATCGCCGGAATTTCGACCGATATCACCGAACGCAAACAGGCCGGGGAAACCTCGCGCCGGCTCGCGGCCATCGTGGAATCTTCCGACGACGCCATCATCAGCAAGGACCTCAACGGCATCATCACGAGCTGGAACCGGTCGGCCGAGCGAATGTTCGGCTACAAGGCCGATGAAGTCGTCGGCCGGTCCATCACGATCCTGATCCCGCCCGAACGTGCCGACGAGGAGCCCGGGATCCTTGGCCGCATCCGCCGCGGCGAACGCATCGACCATTACGACACTATCCGGCGGCGCAAGGACGGGAGCCTGCTCGAAATTTCCATCACGGTTTCGCCGATCAGGGACGATTCCGGCAAAATCATCGGCGCGTCCAAGATCGCGCGCGACGTCTCCGACCGCAAACGCGCCGAACGCCAGCAAATCGCCCTTTACGAACTCGTCGCAGCCGTCAACCGCCTTCAGAGCCTGGAGGACATTTTCAACGCTGCGCTTCACGCGATCCGGCGATGCCAGAACGCCGACCGCGCGGCGATCCTGCTGTGCGACGACGCCGGCGTCATGCGCTTCAAAGTATGGGACGTTCTCTCGGAAAGTTATCGGAAGGCCGTCGAAGGCCATTCGCCCTGGCGTTCCGACGATCCCGACCCGGAGCCGGTTTGCATCGATGACGTCTTGCTGGCGCCGCTCGACGGGCGCCTGCGCGCGGTGGTGGAGCGCGAAGGCATCCGCAGCCTGGTGTTCATTCCCTTGACGTATGAGCGGCGGCTGCTGGGAAAATTCATGGTTTACTACAACACGCCGCACCGGTTCACGCAGGACGAAATCCGCCCGGCGCAGACCATCGCCAGCCAGCTGGTGTTCGCCATGGTCCGCCACACCGCCGGCGAAGCGCTGGAACGTCTGGTCAACGAACGGACCGCGTCGTTGCGCGAGGCGATCGCGCAAATGGAGGAATTTTCCTACAGCGTGTCGCACGACCTGCGCGCCCCGGTTCGCGCCATGCAGGGTTACGCCAAGGCCGTCATGGAGGACTACGGCGACCGGCTCGACAAGCAGGGCCATGAATACCTCGAACGCATCGTCAGCAGCAGTTCCCGCATGGACCGGTTGATCCAGGACATCCTGATCTACAGCCGCGTCGCGCGCGGCGACCTGCGCCTCCAAAACATCTCCCTCGACAAGCTCGTCCGCGACATCGTCCAGCAATATCCGCTCATGCAACCGCCCCACGCTGAACTCATGGTCGCCGTCCCGCTGCACCAGGTCTATGGACATGAGCCGTCGCTGACGCAGGCGATCTCCAACCTGCTCAGCAACGCCGTGAAATTCGTGACCGCGGGCGTGATGCCCAAAGTGCGGGTCTGGACGGAGCGCCGCGACGGCGAGGTGCGGCTCTGGATCCGCGACAACGGCATCGGCATCAAGCCCGAATTCCAGCACCGGCTGTTCGGGATGTTCGAACGGATGCATCCGGAAAAAAACTACGAAGGCACCGGCATCGGCCTCGCCATTGTCCGCAAAGCCGTCGAACGCATGGGCGGCAGCGTCGGCGTCGAGTCCAGCGGCTCCGACGGCTCCCGGTTCTGGATCCAGCTGCCCGCAGCCAAAACCACATGAGCGCGTCCCCTCCCACCATCCTGTTGATTGAAGACAGCGAAGACGACGTCTTCCTCATGCAGCGGGCCCTGAAAAAAGCGGGGATTGATTTTCCGGTCCAGATCGCGACCGACGGCGAGCAGGCGCTCGCTTACCTCCGCGGCAACGGCGGGTTCAACGACCGCACCCGGCATCCCGCGCCCGCGCTCGTTTTCCTGGATCTCAAGCTGCCTTACGTCCACGGCTTCGAAGTGCTCGCCTGGATCCGCGAACAGGCGCCGCTCGATGGCCTCCCGGTCATCGTCCTCACCTCATCGCCGGAAGAGCGCGACCGCGAGCGCGCGCTCGCCCTTGGCGCGCGGGCCTACCTGGTGAAACCACCGACGAGGGAGATGGTGCTGGACGCCATGAAATTCATCGCCGCGGCGGAACCGGGCACGGCGGCGAAGACTTGAGCGGCGAAAAAGTTTCCGTCCTCTCTTTCCAAAGCGGCGCTGAAGCGCGCGCAGTCCAGACGCTTCGCGAGGTCTGGACATCACCCGCCGTCGCGAAGCGTCTGGACTGCGCGCGCTTCAGCGCCGCTTTTCCTATTGCACCTTGCCACCCAGCCGCGGATAACAAGGCGTGCCGCTGAAAATCCTCATCGTGCCGGATAAATTCAAGGGCACCCTCTCCGCCGCCGCCGCGGCGGCCATCGCCCGCGGCTGGCGCCAGGCCAGGCCGCGCGACCGGCTGGAAATGCTGCCAATGAGCGATGGCGGCGATGGCTTCGGCGAGACTCTGGGCAAACGGCTCCGGGCGCGTCCGCAACGGGTCCAGACGGTCGACGCCGCCCATCGCCGGCGCGCCGCCCGATGGTGGTGGGAACCGGACTCGAAAACGGCGCTCATCGAATCGGCACGGGTCATCGGCCTCGCCCTGCTGCCGCCGGGCAGGTTTCACCCATTCGACCTCGACACCGCCGGACTCGGCGCCGTCCTGCGCGCCGCCCGCGCCCGCGGCGCCCGGCGCTGCGTCGTCGGCCTGGGCGGCAGCGCGACGAACGACGGCGGCTTCGGCCTGGCGCGCGCGCTCGGCTGGAAGTTTCTCGATCGCCAGGAGAGGCCGCTCGAACAATGGACCGGCCTGCGCACGCTGGAACGGATCATCGCGCCACCGCGCCGGCGCTGGTTCGACGAATTGATCGCGGCCGTGGACGTCCGGAATCCGCTGTCCGGACCCCGCGGTGCAACGCGGGTTTACGGTCCACAAAAGGGTTTGCGTCCGCACGACCTCGAAAACGCCGACGCCTGCCTGCGCCGGCTCGCCCGGGTCTTCAAACGGCAATTTCACCGCGACCTCGCCAACATTCCCGGCGCCGGAGCGGCGGGCGGCCGGGAGTTCGGATTGCTGGCGTTTACGGGCGCGCGGGTCGAGACCGGGTTTGACCTGTTCGCGCGGCAGGCGCGCCTGGACGAACGGCTCCGCGCCGCGGACCTCGTGATCACGGGCGAAGGACGGATCGACGCGCCGACGTTGATGGGCAAGGGCGCGGGTGAGATCGCGCGGCGGTGTCGCCGGCTGAAGATTCCGTGCGCGGCAATCGCGGGCGAGATCGACAGCGCCGCAAAAGTCCGGCGAACTTTTACGCGGGCCTTTGCAATCACCGGGCTGACCACGGTGGCAAACGCGAAATCGCAACCCGCGCGCTGGCTGGAACGCGTCGCCGCAAAGAAGGCGATCATCCTCGCCGCCATGACTGGCACGCGGAGCGCGCGCCTCCACGAACAAGCTTGAACTCCAACAGTCCGTCGATAACGTTTCGCGCATGAACCTTGAAGACCATGTGGGCGATGTCATTCGCAAGGGGCGGGCAATGTCCGGCGTATCGTCTGGCGACGCCGCGCGCGCGGCCGGTTTGAACGAAGGCGAACTTGCCGCGCTGGAAAGTTCGGGCAAGGCGTCCGGAAAGATCAACTTCGCCGCGCTGGCGCCGCTCGTTGGGTTGCAGCCGGACAAGCTCGCGCGCCTGGCCGGCGGCTGGTCGCCATCGCCGAAAGACCTCGGCACCTGGCGCGAGCTGCGGCAGATCAGCACGGCGCAAGGCGGCAACCAGGTCCATTGTTATCTCGCGTGGGACGAAGTTACGCGCGAGGCCGCATTGTTCGACACCGGCTGGGACGCGTCGCCCGTGTTGAAGCTCGTCGAGGAAAACCAGCTTCAGCTGAAACACCTGTTCATCACCCACGATCACCACGACCATACGTCGGGCATGGGCGCAATCCGGTCGGCATTTCCGAAAATTCTCCTGCACACCGACACCAAGGGCGCGCCGCCGCAGCATCGGAACCGCCGCAACGACTGCATTCATCTCGGCAGCCTGCGCATCACGAACCGCGAAACGCCGGGGCACGCGGACGACGGCGTGACCTACCTGATCGGGAACTGGCCCGAAGACGCGCCGCACGCGGCGATCGTCGGCGACGCGATCTTCGCCGGTTCGATGGGCAGCGCGGCGCAGCACGGACCGCTGGCCAAGCAGAAGGTGCGCGAACAGATCCTTTCGCTGCCGCCGGACACGCTGATATGCCCGGGACACGGGCCGTTGACGACGGTGGCGGAGGAGAAGGCGGGCAATCCGTTTTTCGCCTAGCCAGGCGCGGATGACTTGGTTAAAAGTCGGGAGACGGAACGCTAACTGAAAATCCATTATGAAAAAATACATCTGCCTTGCCATTCTGCTCACGGCCGGATGCTTTGCGGTCTCTTCTTTCTCAGCGGAAGAGAGTTCACCGAAGTACGAATATGCCGTTGTGAAATGGGACGGCCCGGACCGCCTTTATTACAACCTGCCGAAAAAATTCGAGCTGGTGTACCTCTCAAAAATCGGCATCACCGTCCCGAAGGATGCGCAGAACGAGGAATTCTGCCTGGCAGTCGCGGCCAATATTATGGCGAAGGACGGCTGGGAGCCGATCAACCTGGATTCGCGGCGCATTTTGTTTCGCCGGCCGGCGGCGAAGTAGTTCCGCGTTCAGGGCACGGACAGCAGCAGGGAGCGATAGTAGCGGGAGGAATTCGTCGCCTGCGCGTCGGTGAGCGCCTGCGGACTGGTGTTCAGCGGAAAGGTTGCAAGCGCTTGCCAGTTGCTGGCGCGAATATCCGTAACGAACTCGACGCGATACGACCGCCCCGTCACCCCAGACACATTCAACTGCGGCGGCAGGCCGGAACTGATCTTCACGGCGGCGAGCGGATCGGAGAGATATGCGACGGGCGCCGTCGGGTTGCTGTAGCGCGTCTGTCCCACCACGACCACATTGCCGGGGCCGAACGCGAGCGCCTTCAACAGGACATTTGCGGGCGGTTGCAGGCCGCGTCGGATCCAGTTCGTGCCGTCCGTGGAGGAGAACAGGTTCGTGTCCGACAGCGCGAGGTAAATGCCATTGGTGTAAAGCACCCGGCCGAATACGCTCCCGGTGTTGTTTGTCAGCAGCGACCAGTTGAGTCCATCGGTGGACACCAGGTTTGTCCCCGCGGCCGACGGAATAATGAATAGCCCGCCGCAAAAGCTGACCCGGTCACTCGCGCTGCTGTTGGTCGTCCGCGTCCAGATCGTTCCCGCGTCTGACGTGTGAATGTGTTTCGCGTTGTCCACTGCAACGAAGCGGCCGGCGCCGAACGCGATGTCGGTCAAGGAATGAACGTCATTGATGGGAGCGCCGGAAAAACGGCGCGTCCAGGCGATTCCGTCGGGCGAGGTGAAGATGCTCCGATTGGTTGACGACAGGGAGTTGGTAATCAGACCGTCGCCGACTGCAACGAACAGGTTATTGCCGAACGTGACACGATTAACATTGCCAATCCCGCTCGTATGAGCCGTCCAATCAATTCCGTTGGTTGAATGATGGAGATTCTCTCCGAAATACCAGTCGTATCCCACGGCCACGAACACTCCCTTGGCAAAGGTAACGTCGTAAAGGTCCAGAACGGAAAAAGAATAGCCCGTGCGATTGGTCCAGTTCAGGCCGTCCTCCGATGTTTGCACCAGGCCGGCATCGCTGCTGACGTACATGCCTACCGCCACATAGCGGCCATTACCATGCGTGACGCCCCCAAAGAGTGAGCCCATAAAGCCAGCAGGATTGGTGGCGACCTGGGTGGTGGTCCAATTGTCCAGCGCATCGGCGCGCGCGGAACCCGGTGAAAGGAGAGCGATGCTTAAGCCGACGGGACCGGCGCAAAGGCAAAGGCGGGCAAATGAAATGATCATAGGAACGCTCCCTCTTGACGGACGATTTTTCAAAGTCCCGCGGCGAAAGCAAGGTCAATCTGCAGGTTGAAGCCATCAGTGTGAGAGCAGCGGGTGGACGAAGCGGGAGGTCAAGGGTTTCATGTCATCCTCTCAGCAAAGACGTCCGCATTCTTACTTACAACTTTCTCGCCGAAACAAGACGAATCCCGCGAGGAAATGCAGATTGACCGCTTTTCCGCGGATTGCTAGCTTTCGCTTCCCCCGAAACCGGGGCCCTATGCGACACACCATTTCAGTGCTCGTGGAAAATAAATTTGGCGTGCTCACGCGCGTGGCCGGACTGTTCAGCGGCCGCGGCTATAATATCGACACGCTGAATGTCGCACCGACCGCCGACGCCACCGCGTCGCGCATGACCATCGTCACCCGCGGCGACGACACCACGCTCGAACAGATCGTCAAGCAGCTCAACAAGCTCCCCGACGTCATCAAAGTCCACGACTTCCGCGAAGGCGAATACGTCGATCGCGAACTGGTCCTGATCAAAGTCGGCGTCGATTCGAAGACCCGCGCCGAGGTTATGCAGATCACGGACATCTTCCGCGCCAAGATCGTCGACGTGCAGCCGAAGAGCCTGACGATTGAGATCACCGGCAACGAAAGCAAAGTGGAAAAATTTCTCGACCTGATGAAAACGTTCGGCGTGATGGACCTGACCCGCACCGGCCGGGTGGCCATGCCGCGGAAATAACGACGGGGCCCCGCGCTGAAGTTTTCGAATCATCAATCGTTAATCATCATCAAACAGAAGAACATGCCTGCCAAAGTTTACACGGACAAAGACGCCGACTCGAAAATTCTTCGTAACAAGACCCTGGCCGTCCTCGGCTTCGGTTCCCAGGGCCACGCCCACGCGCTGAACCTCAAGGAAAGCGGCTTCAACGTCATCATCGGCCTCTACGAAGGCAGCAAGTCGATCCCGGTCGCGAAGGAAAGGGGCTTCAAGGTCGTCAGCACGGCCGAAGCGGTGCGGCGGGCCGACGTGATTTTTGTGGCGCTTCCGGACACCAAGCAGGCGCGCGTTTACGAGCAGGACATCGCGCCGAACCTCGCCAAGGGCAAGGCGCTGCTGTTCTCGCACGGATTTGCCATCCATTTCAAAACCATCGTCCCGCCGAAGAACGTGGACGTCATCCTGGTTGCGCCCAAAGGCCCCGGCCACATCGTGCGCCGGCAATACGTCGAGGGCAAGGGCGTGCCGGCCTTGATCGCGGTCTATCAGAACGCGACGGGGCAGGCGAAAAAAATCGCGCTGGCCTGGGCCAAAGGCATCGGCGGCGCGCGGGCGGGAGTGCTGGAGACGACGTTCAAGGAGGAAACCGAAACCGACCTGTTCGGCGAACAGACGGTGCTGTGCGGCGGCTTGAGCGCGCTGGTGCAGGCCGGTTATGAAACGCTCGTCGAGGCCGGTTACCAGCCGGAGATGGCTTACTTCGAATGCCTGCATGAATTGAAACTCATCGTCGATCTCATGAACGAATCCGGCATCAGCGGCATGCGCTTCTCGATTTCCGAGACCGCCAAGTGGGGCGATGTCAGCGTGGGGCCGAAGATTGTCGACGCCTCCGTGAAGAAGCGGATGAAGGCGGCGTTGAAAGACATCCAGACCGGCCGCTTTGCCAAAGGGTGGATCGCCGAATACAAGGGCGGCTACAAGAAATACAATGCGCTGCTGAAGCGGGGTGAAAACCATTCCATCGAAAAAGTCGGCTCGCGGCTGCGCGGGCTGATGCCGTGGATGCGAAAGCGCTCGATCAAGGGGGCGCAGGCGGCGTATTGATCCCATTTCTATTTCCGCAAAGCCGCCGGGCAAAATGCCCGGCGGCTTTTTATTTCGCCGCGGGCTTCTCCCCTGGCGCGTTTGGTCCAGGGCCTTTGCTATCGGCTTCCAGGAGACGCCAACAAAAGTTTTCCGCCGGGGTTTTACTCTTGGGCTATATTAAATTATGTCACGCCATGGAAAAATTTTGGCGGGTATCCTGGGCGGACTGGTGATCGGCATCGCCGCCCGCGCTGCAGTGCCAGGCGGTTCCGGCAGTCCGTCGCCGTATTACCGGATCCCGGAACGAAACGTTTTCAACCTGCGGCCGCCGGCCCGCGAGGTGCCGAGCAATCCGCCGCCGGTGCTTCCGAAAATCACGCTGACCGGCATCACCACGCTCGGCGGCCTCAAACGGGCGGTCCTGCAGGCGCAAGCCCCGGCTCGCCAGGGCGAAACCGCCAAAGAGGAATCGCACATTCTGGCCGAAGGCCAGCGCGAGGGAGATATTGAAGTGCTTCAGATCGACGAAGCGGCCGGCCTGGTAAAGATTCAAACCGGCGGAACGCCGCTGACCCTGGACTTCGTGAATAACGGGGTTAAACCGGCGACGCTGCCGGCGCCACAACCCGGCGCCGTGCCGGCCTCGGAGCAGACCGCGCTTCCGGCGGCCGCGCCCGCGAACTCTCCGGCGGCCGGACCCGGGCTCCGTTCCACGCCGCGCCGCCCCGTTCCCGGTGAGATGCAACCTCCGCCGCTGCCGCAGTGATTGAAACCGGCGATTCCATTCCGCCGGCGGCCCCCTTACCTCACCCAAATCCGGAAGAAACGGCTCGCGCTGCCGGCGGGCACG
>JADMIO012784866.1_pt1 | contig 31668 bp, 16 predicted proteins | sample 8958161 | NCBI WGS metagenome assembly JADMIO01 (sample SAMN16585339, study PRJNA669376) | soil metagenome | isolation source: Crop rotation soil | place: USA: Cullars Rotation, Alabama | collected 2011 | reverse complement strand
CTTTCCCCCGCGGAAGAGACCGGCCCGAATCCGGTGGATACGTACCGGCCACAAGACATCGAGAAGCTGGGTATCCGCAACGCGACCGACTTGACCACGTTTATTCCGCAAGAGGCGGGTGGCACGGTTAACCAGAACATCGCTAATGGCGGCGACGGTACCGTGCAGCTGAACCTGCGCGGGTTGCTGCCAAAGGAAACGTTGATCCTCGTAGACGGAAAGCGCATCGCGCAGGCTGCGCTGTTCGGTGGCTATGACATTCAGCTGATTCCGTTCTCGATGATCGATCACATCGATATTCTGAAGGACGGTGCTTCGGCCGTCTATGGAGCCGATGCCGTCGCAGGTGTGGTCAACTTCTTCCTGATTCACAAGTTCCGTGGTTTGGAAATCGGTGGCACGTACGGAAACACGAATCTGGGAGGTTCCAATGACATGGGTGAATGGGAAGCCTGGTTAAAAGCAGGCACGGGCGATGACAAAACTGACATCGTCGTGATCGCTGACTTCTATCAGCGCGACGGTGGCGTGTTCAGTCGCGACCGTGACATTTCCAGTAACGGGAATTTTGTGCCATTTGGAGGATTTGACGTCCGCAGCGGCAACGAAATGGGCCGCGTGCAAGGTCAACGTTTGATTCCCAGGTTCTTCTTCAGCGACAGAACTCCAACGCCGCATTCGGCTCCAAATGCTTCGACCTCTCCATTTTATACCAATCCGTTCGCCGTACCAGGAATCATCAACGGGACGCCCGGGGATGGAAATTACCTGTTCTTTAACTTCGCCGCCTTCACTCCAGCGCTGCCTCCGGCAGATCGCCAGGTGTTCTATGGCTCCTTCACCCGGGATTTGTGCGACAAGTACCTGACGGTGTTTGCCGATTTCAAGATCGCGCGCTCCTTTTTCGATTCAGCTTTGGCGGCTGCTCCGTTTACGCCCGATCCGTTTAAGGCAGTGGATGCATTCGGTAACACAACCAGCGTAGGATTTAGCCCTGCCGGCATCAGCGTTCCAATCCAGAACGCGTTCAATCCGTTTACCGTGGGAGACGCGACACTGGCTATCAACGGTGTCCCGACGCCCGTAACAACCGGCGTCCGGTTCCGCGGTGTCAACGATAGCGGTCTCAGGAGTGAGAAGTTTACCTATTGGGATATGCTTTTCGATGTCGGCTTGAAAGGCGAGATGGGTGAATTCGGCGATTATTTCAAGACATGGAATTGGGAATTGGGTTTCCGCTACGCTCGCAACGAAGGTCAGGACTTGTCGTTGGGCGAAGTTAGCCAACCCGGTCTGCGAGATGCGCTCCTGGATACCAACCCATTAACGGCGTTTAATCCGTTCATCGGTACATTCGGTCGCAATTCGAATGCCGCGATAAACAGGGTTTATGTCAACCTGCATAACACCGCAGAGTTTGAGTTGCCACTGGCTTACGCGACGTTTAACGGCGATTTGTTTAATCTTCCTGCCGGTCCAGTGTCGTTTGCGATCGGTGGCGAGTACCACGGAGAGCGATGGAATCGCAGGCCTGATTCACTGAATACGACGTTCCAAACAATCGGTTCGACCGATCGTGAAGGTGCGAGGGTGAACCGCGATGTTTGGGGCATTTATGAGGAAATCCGAGTACCGTTTACCAGTCCCACATGGAACTTCCCTGGCTTCTATAGCTTTGAAGTGGACTTTGCCGAGCGCGAGGAATGGTACAGCCAGAATACTTCGCCGGTGCTAAGCACTTCCTTCCCGGCAGCGCACACGACCTACGACGCGCAAAAGCCAAAAGTATCTGTGCGGTGGCAGCCGGTCGATCCCAAGTACATTGGCGCGGTGACTCTGCGTGGCAGTTACTCTGAGGCGTTCCATGCGCCAACGGTGCTGGAACTTAATCCAGCGGGTGCGCAGAGCTTCCCGTTGGTTGTAGATCCGTTTTCCACTCAGACTGAGCCGCAGATTGAGGAGCGTCTTAGCGGTAATCCATTCCTGCATCCTGAAACTGCGTATGAATGGACTTACGGGATCGTGTACAGCCCGAAATGGCTCAAGGGTTTGACGGTAAGCGCTGATTGGTGGCACATCGACTTGCGCGACATCGTCGCGACACTCGGTGCGCAGTTCATTATCTCAAATACCCGTCCGCCGAATGGCGCGTCAGTCATTACAAACCCTAACGGAACGCAGGTAACCCGTAGTGCTGGTACCAATCCGGGTGGGGAGCCAGGCCCAGTCACACTGGTTATCGACCCGAACCAAAACATTTCCGGCGCGATCTTCGAAGGTCTCGATTACGAAGCGATCTATATCTTGGATTCGACGATCTTCGGCGGCGGCGATTACGGTCGTCTAACCACCACAATCAACGGTACGTGGCTGTCCCGAGCTGAACTTCAACCTGCTCCCGGCACCAAACGTTTCGGTATTGCTGGCCAGTTCTTGCCGACGTCGTTCACACTGACGAGTTCTTTGCCGAGGAATCGGGCCAACTTCAGTATCTTCTACGATGGCCCCGCCGATACGTGGTTGGGTGGTTTGGATGCCGGCGCAGTCGTTCACTGGATCGGCCAGTATGAAGATGACAACCTCGACCTGGTCGGAACTTACGACGGTGGGGTGCCAAAGCCTCAAACACCGAGGACTGATCCTACAACTGGCGAGGACGGTGCACATGCCCGGAAGATCGAGACATGGGTCACTCTCGACTTGATCCTCAACTACACGTTCAACTTCCCGGCGCCCGCTCCGGCCGAAGTGCCCGGTTTTGCCAAAGATGGGGGCAAGAACGTGAAGATGAAGGATGGCAAGGAAAAGAATGTCATCCCGGTCTCCACGGCTGAATACGGCTGCAGCAACTGGAAATGGTGGCTCAATAATACCACCGTCACTCTGGGTATGCAGAACGTGACCGACGAAGATCCACCATTCGTGGCTGGCAACTTCGAGAACGGCTACGACGAATCCCTAACCACGATCAAAGGCCGGTTCTGGTACGTCGGGTTGAAGAAGAGATTCTAAACTGATAATATAAGCAATTCACAGCGGCCGAGCTCCTAAAGAGCTCGGCCGTTTTGCTTTCGGAATTCTCGGACGAACAGTCGCGTGATTTGCGCCAGCGATCCGACAATTCGTGCCGATCGATCTCAATGTCTGCGGCCCCGCCGCCTGGCCAGGTTATTCCAGCGTAATTCGGCGCGAAGTAGCCGCCCGTTAAAGCTTTACGGAATTTTACCTGTGGTACGGTAGGCCCAGTTCGTACAGGGCAATTTCGTCCCGCAGCGAGTTCGCCAAACTGGAGTTGCTTTGAATATCGGCTGTTTGCAATGCACGCTGAGCGGTTTCTCTGGCCTCAGGAAACCGCCTGCTCTCGGCGAAAGCAGCAGCCAAAGTACGCAGGTAATTGGGATCTTTGCCGCGAGAAAGTCGCACAGCCTGTTTAGCGAGCTCCACGGCGCGGCTTCCGTCAAGAATGGAAGCGTCGGATGAGGTAGCGAGGACCCAGGCCAGAGTGTTACAAACCAGCGGGTCCCGAGTGGAGATCTGCGCGGCATGCTCGTACTCGGCAAGCGCTTCTTTGTCCAATCCGTTTCTTAGAAACGCGTCACCGAGCAGGGTGTGGAAACGCGCATCTTTCGGCAGGGTCGCAGCTGCCTTCCGCAATTGCTCAACCGCCTCGCTGGTTCGACCTTGTTGAGACAGAAGGTTACCCAGATTCAGATACGGATCACCATAATCAGGTCGCAGGCTTATAGCATGCTCAAAATGGTCAATCGCCTCGCTGTGCCTGCGCTTTTGAACAAGCACGCTGGCAAGACTGTTCTCGATGAGCGCCGACCCGGCGTTGTAATGAGCGGCTGGGCGGCGAGAGCGAATCTCCAATGCAGCCTCGAAATGGTAAATGGCGTTGTCCAGATCGCGGCGTTCCAAAAAAAGATTGCCGAGATTATTGTGCGCCACGTCGTTGTCAGCAGTCACTGCCAGCGTGTGGTTCCAAAGCGCGTCGCTGTTTTGCCAATACGACGTCTGGATGAACGAGCACCAGCTCAACGCGATGACGATCGCTACTCCAGTCGCCGCAAAAATAGTGCGCCAAGTGCGCGGGTTCCCCACAGGCACCGGCCAAGAACCTTCGACTTGTGGGGATTGCATGGAATCGCTCCGCGTTCGTGGTGATAGCGGCGGGCCCGCCACGCACGCGCGGCCTCGCTCCCGAGAAGTCGTGGCAGCGTTGGCTCGTGATACGAGCGGCGCTACAAGACTAGCGGTGGTCCAAACAATCAAGATGTACAGTCCGATTTGTGGCAGGTAAGTGTAGCGATCAGCGCGTGCTTGTTCGCCCACTTGAACCAAGCCGATTACTGGAACGAGCATTCCGAGATACCAAAACCAGCCGGTAAAAACGTACGGTCGTCGTTTGCGTAAATATAGTGCCATTAGGCTGGCTGATATAAGGAGCGCTGTTGCCAAAAGAACCCACCACAGCGGCAACTGATTGTCAGGATGGGGATAGAAAGGCGCCAATCGTCCTGGCCAAAACATTTGGCAGATATAGGTGATGTAACTGACAACGCCGTTGTTTAGTCGCCATGCTAATGGCAATTGTTCGAACGCGCGACCACGGTAGCCCTGCATAAGCAAGGTCGCTGTGGACGAAACAATAGATAGCGCAAAAAATGGGAGCTTCTCCAGCAAGGGGCCCCTAACCATGCGCCAAATACCGGTGACTTTTGATTTCTCGCTTCTTGGTTTGGACGCCTTACCGTCGAATCTTCCGAGCGGCCAGTAATCCAGCAATAGCAGCACAAACGGCAGGGTCACCAGCATCGGCTTAGACATTAGACCGAGAGCGAACAAGAGCAGGGCAAGGAAATAGCCTGTGAGCCACCGCGTGCGGACATATCTGACGTAAGCGGCGAGCGTCAGCATGAAAAAGACGGCACTCAACACATCTTTGCGCTCGGAAACCCAGGCGACCGATTCGACGTGCAACGGGTGAATAGCAAAGAAGGCTGCAACGAATGCGCTGGGCCACAAAGTGCCTGTCATTTGATGCAGCACCAGAAACAGCAGGATGACAGCGATGGTGTGCAAAAGAACGTTCGTGAAATGATGTCCCGCCGGGTTGAGTCCGAACAGCTGGCAATCAAGCATGTGCGAGATGATTGTAAGTGGATGCCAGTTGCCAGCTACCGCGTGTGTGAAAGCCCAAACGACCCCTGGTATTGAAAGGCCTGCGACGATGTCTGGATTGCTGTAGACGTATTGTGGATCATCGTAGGTGACAAATTGATGTCCAAGAGTTTGACCGAAAACCAGCCAGGTGACCCCAGCGAGAACGACACAAATTCCGATAATAACTGGACAGCTTTTTCGAACTGTCCGAGGAGAAGCAGTTTCCGCCATTCGTTTTAGTGAGTCGGGCAGAGTAAAACCGTCGATCGACACGAACAAACGCGAATTTTATTCTCTATTCGTGTGCGCTAATGTTCAGAAGTGGTTAGACCTTTAAGGCGGCGAGACTGGCTTTGGCTATTCCTGTTGATCGGTCTCGTTTTCGGCTCGTACCTCCAAGTCTTCAACGCCGGTTTTATTTGGGATGACGAATCTCACCTCACTCAAAATCCTTGTGTTGTTGGTCCCCTCGGATTGAAGGAAGTGTGGACCAGTGAGCGAGCGGTGTACTACCCGCTGGTGCTCACCACTTTTTGGACTTTGCACAAGTTTGTCGGCCTTTCGCCGTGGCCGTACCACCTTCTGAATGTGGTGTTGCACGCGGCGTCAGCGGCCATGCTCTGGCAAGTGTTGCGACAACTAAACGTTCGCGGAGCCTGGCTGGGAGCCGCTTTATGGGCTTTGCACCCCGTGATGGTGCAATCAGTCGCGTGGGTAACCGAGCTGAAAAACACGCTGTCGGGGTTCTTTTATTTGCTATCCATTTTTTGCTTTTTGGAATCTAATCTGAGCCTTCAAAAACAAGCCTTGTCCGGCTTGTCGAGCCAGCCGAGTCGCACGCGTCTTACGTTGCTATTTGGTTTGTCTTTGTTGTGCTTCATCCTGGCGACCCTGAGCAAACCATCGGTCGTCATGTTGCCCGCTGTCCTGTTACTCTGCATCTGGTGGCGTGCAGGCGGAATACGTCGGCAAGATGTTTTTGCGTTTGCGCCGTTTGTATTTATATCCGCACTTGCCAGTCTCTGGACGATCTTTGAACAAAAGTTTCACGCCGGTGCAATCGGTGCCGACTGGGAGCAGACCTGGCTGGAGCGGCTGATCATTGCCGGGCGCGCAATATGGTTTTATCTCGGAAAATTAATATGGCCGCATCCACTCATCTTCATCTATCCACGGTGGCAGGTTAATTCGGCGCAGCTGACGGCGTATTTGCCGCTTCTGGCGGCGTCCGCCGGGTTACTCGTTTTGTGGTTGAATCGCGCAAAATGGAGCCGAGCCGTTTTTTTTGCTGCCGCTTACTACGTGGTTTCATTGTTTCCGGTGCTGGGGTTTTTTAACGTCTATTTCTTTCGCTATTCGTTTGTGAGCGATCATTTTCAATATCTGGCAAGCATGGGGCCATTGGCCCTCGCTGGCGCGGGCATCGTGACAGGCGTTAGCCGTTTCAGCAAATTACAAGGTCTTCCTGAACTTGGGTCAAACTCCGGACCGTCCCGTCTCCAAGGTTCCGGCGCAAGTGCGATAACGATGCCGCTTTTAACAGCGTCTGTAGCTGTCGTTGCGGTGCTTTTTGCCCTGACCTGGCTGCGAACTGCCGATTACCGCGATGTTATCACCTTGTACAAGGCGACTCTGGCAAAGAATCCAGGTTGTTGGATGGCACATTACAATTTGGGCATCGCGCTTAATGAACGAGGCGATTCCGATGCGGCCATTGCTCATTATCGGCAGGCCCTTGACCTGCGGCCGGGGTATGCGGAAGCGCACTATAATTTAGCCCGACTTCTTGTTCAGAAAGGCCAGCTGGACGAAGCCATCGCGCAGTACAACAAAGCACTGGAAATCAATCCTTCCGATGCTAACGCACACAATAATCTTGGTGCTACGCTGTTTGCGAACGGGCGAGTCGATGAAGCAATCGATCACTATCGAAGGGCTTTGTTGACACAACCGGACTACGCTGATGCGGCCTGCAATCTGGCGAGCGCCCTTCTTTCTAGAAATGATTTAGACGGCGCCATTAACTATTACTCAGCCTGTCTTTCGATATCGCCGGATCAGCCGGAGGGACAATACAACCTGGCGAGCGCATTGTTTCGGAGAGGACGGGCCGACGAGGCCATCGTTCACTATAAAAAGTGCCTCCAATTGAGCCCCAATAACGCCGATGCGCATGCTAATCTGGGAAGCGCATTTCTCGCAAAGGGGCACCTTCAGGAAGCAATCGCGCAGTACAAAGCCGCGTTGCGGATCGCACATGACAACGTCGCCGCCCAGAGCAACCTGGCATGGCTCCTGGCCACAGCTGCTGATCCTTCCCTTCGAAATGGACCAGAGGCAGTCGCTTTAGCTGAGCGCGCAGAATCTGAAAGCTCCCGTGGCGAAAATCACGCTATCGTGCTGCGCATTCTTGCTGCGGCGTATGCTGAGGCAGGCCGTTTTGTTGAAGCAAAGAAAACTGCCGAACACGCGCTGGAAGTGGCGAAGATCCAAGGTAATTCGAATCTAACCAGTGTTCTCCGCACCGAAATCTCATTGTACGAACTAGGATTGCCTTATCACCAGCAGGCAAGATGACGCGGCTTGCCTAACGATTGAGTTGATCGCCGGAAAACATTCGTCGAAGCGGCACGTGGTCGCGATAGAGTAAACCGTCTTCCTCTAAAAGGTCCGCCAGGCTATTTTTCCCCTGCACCCTCGCGATTTCTACGGCCTGTTGCAGGGCGGCGTCGGCGTCAGAAAACCGGCCAGTTTCGGCATAAGCGGCGGCGAGCGTCCGCAAGAAAACGGGGTCTTTACCCGAAGACAGTGCTACGGCCTGCCGTGCGAGCTCGACTGCTTTTGCACCGTTCCGAATCGAGGGATCGCTTGATGTCGAGAGCACCCAGGCAAGATTGTTGCGCGAGTGCGGATCGTTCGGTGCTAACGCGGTTGCCTCCTTGTAATGGTCGATCGCGTTTTTCAGATCGCCTTTATTCAGGAGCGCGTTACCGAGCCCAGTATGAGCATCGGCGTGGCTTGGTTGGAATTGAAGTGCCTTCTGAAAGTCAGGGATTGCTTCGTCAATTCTTCCTTTTGCATAGAGAACGTTTCCGCGATTGTAATATGCGCCGGCATAATCCGGTTGCAGTCTTATAGCTTTTTCGAAATGGGCCATCGCTTCGTCAGGCTGACCTTTTCTCGCTAGAGCGTCTCCAATATTCATTTCTACGAAGGCGGTGCCGAGGTTGTAATGAGGATCTAACTTCCCCGACCGGATTCTCGACGCGGATTCAAAGTGCCACATGGCTTTATCCAGCTGACCGCGGTCGACGGAGAGGTAGCCAAGATTGTTGTGTGCGACGTCGTTTTCAGTGGTGACGGCGAGCGCGTGCTCCCAAAGTGTCTCGCTGTTACGCCAGTAGGCGGCTTGAGTGAAGGCTCTACAGGCCAGTGCAGTCACGATAAGAACGGCGCCTGCGGTGACCGTGCGCCGCCTTAACCTGATTGCTGCTATGTCGCCAATCGCCCATACGGCGATTAGAAATAGGCCAATCGAAGGAAGGTACGTGTAACGGTCGGCGTATCCTTGCTCGCCAACCTGAACAATCCCAATTACTGGCACAAGCGTGACCAGATACCAGAACCAACCTGTAAATAAATAGGGCTTCTTTTGTCGCCAAACGACCGCAGCCCAAGTGACGGCGAGAAGAAAAATGGCTGCCAGGACGACCTGCCAAATTGCCAGCGTATCGTTGGGGTGAGGATAGAAGACAGCGAGTCGCGTCGGCCACAGCGTTTTCCAGGTGTAGGTAGCGTAGCTTACGATCGCGTTCTCTGCTCGCCAGAGAAGCGGCAGTGGTGGCAGTGAGCCAGCCGACCGCTTTTGCAGCGCAAAAGTAATGATACCGTCGCCCGCGGCGAGGATCAGCCAGGGAATTTTCTCCAGAAAAAGCTGCTGTGTCTGACGCTTTTTATCAACTGACCGCTCGGTTTTCGTCTTCCGCCTTGCTGCGGCGAGTTGCTCAAAGCGGCGAAGAGGCCAGTAATCAAGAATAAGAAGAACAAGCGGCGTAGTCACCAGCATGGGCTTCGACATAAGTCCTGCCGCAAACAAAACAGTAACCATAACGTACCGACCTACTGATGGCAGCCGTCCGTAACGAGCATATGCGCCAAGCGTCAGAAAGAAAAAGACTGCGCTCAAAACGTCTTTACGCTCACTTACCCACGCGACCGATTCGACGTGTAGTGGGTGAACGGCAAAGAGCGCGGCGACGATAGCACTCTTCCAGAGCGTTCCGGTCATCCGCTGCAGTACGTGAAACAGCAGCAGTACCGCCAGCGTATGCAACAAAACATTTGTGGCATGATGACCGCCAGCACTTAAGCCGTATAGCTGAAAGTCGACCATGTGCGAAATAGTTGTCAATGGATGCCAATTACCAGCGTGAGCGCTGGCGAAAGCCGCAGCTATCCCGTTGAGCGTTAGCCCGGCCTGAATAAGGGGGGAATTGTACACGTACACGTCGTCATCGAAATTAACGAAATCGTGAAGGAGGGTCTGGCCGAACACTAGGAAGCTAAGCGCCGCAAGACCGAGATAGATAGCTATAGCTATACTCCACGTGTTACCGCCGCGGGTCAGTTCACCTGGTAGGCGATTCGATTGTCGGATCCGTTTACTCGCTTTTTTCCGATCTGGCATTCGTTAGGCTAGAGTCGCGGAGCGGTTGCTGAGTCTGGTAGAGTTCAATGTTGCCCTGGAGTTCAGTTGCCAAGTCTGTATTTCCCTGGCTATTAGCTGATTGGATCCCGCGTTGTGCAGTCTGGATCGCTTCCGAAAATCGACCGCTTTCCGCATACGCTGCCGCCAATGTGCGGAATAGTATTGGTATTCTCCCTCCTGAGAGGCTTATAGCCCGCTCTGCCAATTGGACCGCTTTGGGACCGTTTCGAATCGACGGGTCCGGTGAGGTAGCGAATACCCAGGCAAGATTGCTCATTGCGTTCCCATTGTCGGGGTCAATCGACAGCACCTTTTGCCACTCTTCGGCGCCTTCCCTGACATGACCTTGCTGCACGAGAACGGTGCCAACGATATTATGGACCTCCATGTTATCGGGTTGTAACTCGAGCAGCTTACGATAGTGGAACAACGCTTCGGCGACGCGCCCCTTTTGAAGAAGTGCCTTAGCGAGGTTTTCATGGGCGGGGCTGTTGTCCGGCCGAAGATCGGCGGCGGATTGTAGCAGTGCGATAGCTTCGTCGAGCTTACCCTTGGTTAAAAAAACAATGCCGAGGTTGTTTTCAGCGACATCATTGTTTTTGGTTACGGCAAGGGCGTGTGTGAATAATGTTTCGCTATCACGCCAGTATGATGTTTGGATCCACGCGCTAGAGCTCAAAGCGGCGAGTACAACGATTGCAGCGACACTCAGAGTTGCACGTTGGTATCGATAGAAGGCGGTTAGGTCCGCCACCGCCCAGGTTAGTGCTATATACAGGCCAATTTGAGGCAAATACGTGTATCGATCGGCGCGTCCTTGCCATCCGACTTGCACCAGTCCGATTACCGGGACAAGCATTCCCAGATACCACAACCAACCGGTTACGAGATAAGGTCGCCGGTTTCGCAAAGCCAGCGCTGTAAGAGTGATACAAATAAGGACAGCGACACAGTAGACGATTTCCCAAATTGCCAGTCGGCTCTCCGGATGCGGGTAGAAGACGGCGAGATTCACCGGCCAAATCATCTGCCAAATGTAGAGAACATAGCTGACGACTGCGTTGTTGATTCGTTCCAATACTGGCAATTCGTCGGTCTGGCCGACTGCACTTTTTTGAATAAGAAACGTAATGACACTTGAAACAGCTGCCAGAGTCATCAAAGGGAGTTTCTCTGTTACACATTTCCAAAAGCCACCTTTGATCCTTTGGAAGGGCCAGTAATCGAGCAGCAAGAGCACAAATGGCAGTGTGACGAGCATCGGCTTGGACATGAGCCCGCAGACGAACAAGAAGAACACCAGCAGATAACCTCTAATCCTCGATGAATGCACATAATTCGCGTACGCCAGCAGCGTCAGCATGAAGAAGACGCCGCTCAGCACATCTTTCCGTTCGGCGATCCAGGCGACCGATTCGACGCGCAACGGATGAACTGCGAACACCGCCGCGACAAAGGCGCTTCTCCAAAGCACTCCGGTCATTAGTTGCAGTGCAAGAAAAAGCAGAATCGCCGCGAACGCATGAAGAAGAAGGTTTGTAAGGTGATGCCAGCCAGCCTTCAACCCATACAGCTGGCAGTCCAGCATGTGCGAAATGGTCGTCAACGGGTGCCAATTCAACGAGTGAACATGTGTAAATGCCCACGCAATACCGCTGAAGCTAATGCCGCTTGTTATTTTAGTGTTCTCATACACGTAACGCGGATCATCGTAATTGATGAAGTCGTGCCCGAGGGTCTGGCCAAAGACAACCCAGATCAGCGCGAAAAGGCAGATGCAAACACAGAGATTAATCCAACGTCGGCTTGGTTTGGTTAAAGCGATTGAGTGAGACGGAGTACGATGCACGCGAGGTTGGATTTACGAAGAACGAGAATCTTCAGGGGTTTCTTTTGTAGATCACGGCGTAGTTTTTTAGCGTTTCAACCGATGCCGGAACGTCTTTGAAGTAGTAGTCCGCTCCAGTGGGCGTGATGTTCACAAATCCAGCTGCCGCATAATTTCTCGATGCATATTCATTTGCCCAGGTAAATATCGACCGATCCGATTCGGGACGCCACAACCAGGAATCAAACATGGGCACGTAGACCAGGTATTTTGGAGATGCCTGTTCGATCTCGCGAATCATCTCCTTTTGCATCTGCTGTGCGTAGGCTTGCGGTTCCATTAACCCGTAAGTGTAAATGTATCCAGTGGCCGAACGGCGATGGGAGTAAAAATAAATCTGAGGCTCCGATCCCAAAACTGCGATTGTATCATTCGGGCTAGAATGTTCGCGCAGGTAACTTCCGATCTTGACGGATTCGACGAATGGACTCTCGGGGTAAATAATCCGGCACACTTCAGCAGGGGAAGCCTTGAAGAACATTCGCGCGTGCCGAAGTATCGGAATAGTTAGGGCTACTCCAAGCAGCACAATTGGGACGAATGTTAGTGCTGTTATTCGGCGGCTCAGAAGATCGGATACTTCGCCAACTGCTACACCGATTAGGAGTGAGACTGCTGGAAGCATCATAATAAAGTAATGAGGCCGGAAGTAGAGTCCCGGAGCTACTGAAAAAGCCGAGAATACAAGAAAACTCAGCAAAAACCCTGTGGTGGCGCGACTCTTCTTGTTCGAAAGTCCAGCAATTAGGCCCAGCCCAGCCAGCGCCCAGAGCATCCAGCACGCTCCGATCGCTTCCTGGGTATGGCCAGCAATGAACTGCGCGGCTTGCAATAAAGGCCATCTCCCATTCTTTATTTCGTTGGTAAGAATAGTCCCGTACTGTCCCGCATAGGTGACAGTCCAGAACCAAAATTTAAGGATTACACCTGCGCGCCAAAGAATCAGGCACGTAACTACAAGGGGAGTGATCGCGCCGACACCAAAGACTAGATTCCGAAGGAGAGTCTCCTTTACGAGGCGTTTTCTGCGAACATCATTCCAGAAAAGATAGATTATACCAAGAGGAATAAAAAAAAGGGCCGGTTGTTTCATCACGATCCCGACGCCGAATAACAACCCGCTGGCAAATGGCCTTCCATAGGCACAGCGGTCCGAGCCATCCAGCAATAACAAGATTCCGGCTAGAACCGGAAGGACCACAAAGTGTGTCGCGTGACCGGCAAGACCCAACACAGTTGGACTTAGAGAGAGCACGGCATAACTGCTGGCCGCTGCAAGTCCAACTACCGAATTGGCCAACCGCCGACCCAGGAGAAAGATGAAAACGATCGTCAGGGCGTTTACCAAAAGAAGCCCTGCATGGATTGCATTAATGGTTTGCCCGAAAACCAACATGGTAGCCGCGTACGCTGCATAAGTTCCAGGGAACTTCATGTTGTACGCGAACATGTACGGTGGAATACGTTGCAAGATGAGTTGACCGGCATAGGCATATTCGCCCTCATCTCGCTCAAGTGGAATTCCAAGCAGTCGAAGTCTGATGGCAATTACGAGACCAACCATGACAGCCGCGAAAACCCACCATGTAATCGACAGCACTTTATCTTGAGCGGGACTTCTACTCGGCATTAGAAGTGCTAAATCGATGAAGAGCCGACCTGACGCAAGACATGAAGACCCTGTCCACCGACTTGACCGCAAATTGATGGCAAGTAGCTGCACGTCGATTTCATCCTGCACGGACGGCGATTAGCTTTGCCCTATCAAATACTTAATGTTGCTTCGGTCACTGTTACTAATCGGGCTTACCGCACGGCATGTCGCCTTGGCTCGCTCGCAGTGATAAAGAAACAGCATAAAATGGTTTCTCTCGCGATTCTGTGCTTTGTCGCTGGTTTCGGAAATTCGAGTCAACGGGCCATATTCGCCAGCAGTTAGAACGGTTTCACCTGCGTTGAAGAAGCAATCGAAAATTCTAATATTGAAATAGAAACAATGGCCGTCGCGAATACGTCGCAACCAATCACAGAGCAGCCACGTCGTTTATGGTGGAGAGGATGGCTTTTCGCTCTAATCCTTGCGGCTCTGACGATCTTTGCATATCGCCCCGCATGGAATGGAGGGTTTCTCTGGGACGACGACGTTTACATTACTAACAACGAGCTGCTGACGGCGCCCGACGGTCTGCGGCGAATCTGGTTCTCGCTGGATGCACCTTCGCAGTATTTCCCGCTGGTTTATACAACGTTTCGCATCGAACACTGGCTTTGGGAACTGAACTCAACGGGGTACCACTGGGTCAATCTACTGCTGCATGTCGCCAATGCACTGCTGGTGTGGCTTGTCCTGGCGCGGTTAAAGGTACCCGGAGCGTGGCTGGCTGGAGCAATTTTTGCTCTGCACCCCATACAGGTGGAATCAGTCGCATGGATTACGGAGCGGAAAAATGTGCTCATGGGCTTCTTCTTTTTGCTCACGTTACTTGCCTGGATTGCATTTGTTGATGGAAGAACGAAGCGCCCCTGGTTGTTTTATGGACTTGCCCTAGTCCTTTATGCACTGGCGCTCTCTGCTAAAACAACGGCCTGCACGCTGCCGGCGGCGTTATTCTTGATTCTGTGGCTGCAGAGGACGCCTATCAATTGGAAGCGAGTTTTCCAGATCGTTCCCTTTTTCGTCCTTGGCATTGCGATGGGCCTGTTAGCGATGTGGTGGGAGCGATATCATCAGGGGACGAGCCGAGCTGTTTTTACGTTCCTAGACCCAATCGAACGAGTTCTGGTCGCGAGCAGGGCCGTTTGGTTTTATCTGAGCAAACTCGTCTGGCCATCTAATCTGACATTTATTTATCCGCGATGGGATATCTCGCCGACTCATCTGCTCAACTATATTTGGCTATTAGTGGGAGTTATAGCGTGCGGAGCTATCTATTTTCTACGTCGATACTTGGGGCGCGGTCCCGAAGTCGCCGCTGGATTCTTTGTAGCCACGCTGAGTCCGGTGCTGGGATTCATCATGCTTTACACGTTTCGCTACACGTTTGTCGCGGACCATTATCAATACGTCGCCTGTATCGGTCCACTCGCCCTGGTATCGGCTGGTCTGGTCAATTTGGCCGACACATTTAAGAACGGTCGCGCCATAGCCTTAAGCACAGCGCTGTGTCTGCTGGGAATTTTAGGCACACTGACGTGGCGGCAAGCTGCGATGTATGGAGACGTCGCCACACTCTGGCGCACGACTCTGGCTAGAAATCCTGGTTGCTGGATGGCTCACAACAACTTGGGCATCGCGCTATTCGAGAAAGGCCAGCTTGATGAAGCGATTCGTCACTACCGGATGACGCTCGAAATGCAGCCTGACTTTTGGGATGCCGATTACAATCTCGGCAGTGCTCTTTTGGCAAAAGGCCATGTAGACGAAGCAATTTTCTATTGCGAGAAAGCGGCTAAGATGCAGCCAAACGATCCGGATACGCACGTTGCGTTCGGCAATGCTCTTCTTCAAAAGAAACGAATCGACGACGCAATTGCTCACTATGAAAAAGCGGCTGCAATACGTCCCGATTACTTCCTTGCCCGTTTCGGTCTCAGCCACGCTCTGCTTGAAAAGGGGAAGCTCGATGCTGCAATTGAGCATTCCCGCGCTGCGTTGTTGATCCAGCCTAATAACGCAGATTGTCATACGATCCTGGCCATTGCTCTCGATGAAAAAGGTCAATCAGCCGAAGCTATCGAACACTACGAAAAGGCATTGAAGATTTCTCCTCAATCCGTTTCCGCCCTGAACAATCTGGCGTGGCTGCTTGCCGCAGGTTCCAACGCATCTTTGCGAAATGGGGCCGGGGCGATTCAATTTGCGGAGCAAGCTAACCAGCTTTCCGGAGGCGCCAACGCGCTTGTGCTCCGCACCTTAGCGGCGGCGTACGCGGAGGCCGGCCAATTCGGCAAAGCGATCGAAACAGCGCGGGCTGCGATACGAGTGGGGCAGAGCCAGGGCGATGGTTCCTTAGCGACCGAACTTCAGCAACAGATCGAGCTCTATGAGTTGGGGTTGCCGTATCACGAAATGCTAAAATAAGTGTCTAATAGCCGGCATATCCCGAAGTCTTTCAACACTGATATTCCGGTTCGACAAGCTGCCCGAAATCGCTTGATCGGGATCTAGCGTCACGCATCGGATAATGCCCATTAGAGTTCGTCGCGCAGAATCTCAAACACTTTTGTGCTTTCCACCACACCTGCCAAAGCATCTGTTCCGGGACCATTGCCGAACGCGACTACGTCTTCAACGGTCACCAGGGCCGATTTCGTGTAAATCGCGCCAGGTTCTGGCTGTTCTGGTGTTGCTTGTTTCGCTTCGGTTTCGCCCTCTTTACCAGGTATTTTGGCAGCTCCGTACGATTTGTCTCCGTTCGGTCCCGTCGCCCAGGTAATCCAAGGCTGGCCGGCAGAATTAAAGCCCAACAGGGCAATTCCGCTGTCCTTGCGAAAAGGAAATCCATTCAAATGCATTCCCCCAATGGCTACGTCACCGCAGACGACAATCGTTGCTTTTTCGCCGCCATAACTTCGGGCCACTCCGACTGCACGGTCGAGTTCAACGGTTTGGCTGAGCGTCCTTTCTCCATTATTTTCTTCAGCTGCTTTTCGCATCAATCCGGCATCAACGATCAGCAAATAGCCGCCTACATTGTACTGGAGCAACTGGATTGCTCTGCGCACCATGTCCGACAGGCTAGGCTGCTGGCCTCGCTCTTCCACCTGGTTCACAAAGGCGAGGTCTCCATTACTGAACACGCCGACTAATTTTGGGCGACGCCATGCAGGAATTGCGTCTAGCTCGGCTCGGGTCCGCACAATGTCGAATCCGTTGCCACGAAGCTCCAGCAGGAGATCTCGACTGTCCTGCCTGTCGCCGCCTTTCCTGAGTGGAAGAAACTGCGCTGCCCCGCCCCCCATGGCGATGTCTATCTTTCCACGATCCACAAACTCAGCGGCGATTTTTTCGCCATCGGTCGACTCGCCAGTATGAGCATAGAAAGCCGCGCCGGTAGGGTCAGTAAGCTTTGCATCGGTTATGAGTCCTGTAGCGCGGCCGTATTCCCGAGCCAGTTCGACGATGCTCTTCATTGCCTTCCCGTTCGCATCAATTGCCAGGGCCCGATTGGGTACTCTCTGACCAGTGGCTATTGCCGTTGCAGCAGCGGCCTGGTCGGGCGCGGCGAAGTCCTTCGAATAATTCATAACTAAAGCAGCGTGAGCCATCGAGTCGACGCTTAGGCGCGTGCCGGCGCCGGCGGCATAGGCCCGAGTTGGCGCAAGTCTCGCGGGGGAAAAACCCTCTCCAACAAACAAGATAATTCCGAAAGGCTTTCGAACGACCCAGTGTTGGAAATAGAGAACGCCGACTCCAGCAAAGGCGAGCAGGCAAAAAAGCGCCAGCAATTGGTTACGCCATTTCATCCTCTTCCCTGTAGCGGCGGTCTACAACCGCCGCAAATGGAGCGGCAGACAGAATACGAAGAACTTGCGGTGCATTTTGATTAGATATGCGATTCCTGATTTATCGAAGAAAGAACCGCTTGTCGTTGTTCCCATTCATCGGCAAAGTTCGCGATGTATGGCTGGTCCGGTAATGCTGATCATTCGCGACGGCTGGGGTATCAATCCGGGCGGTAAAGATAAGCGTCATGAAAATGGGGACGCAACCCTTCTCGCGTCGACGCCATTTCACGACCAGCTTTACCGGGCTTATCCAGCATCCAAATTGAGTGCAAGCGGAGCCGACGTTGGGCTGCCTGAAGGACAGATGGGCAACTCGGAGGTCGGTCACCTGAACCTGGGCGCAGGTCGGATTGTTTACCAGGATTTAACGCGAATTAATAAGGCCATCAAAGAGGGCGAACTTACGCGGAATCGGGTTTTGCAGGAATCGTTTGCCAAAGCACGCGGGCAGCGGCTGCATTTACTGGGGTTGCTGTCAGATGGCGGTGTCCATAGCCATTACTCGCACATGATCGCGCTTGCGAACGCGGCACACGAAGCGGGCGTTTCGGAGATCTTCGTCCATGCGTTCACAGATGGCCGAGACACGTCGCCCACCGGCGGTGCTACATATCTGAAGATTTGCGAGAAAGAACTCCAAAAAAGCGGTGGGCAAATTGTCACCGTGGTGGGTCGTTATTTTGCGATGGATCGCGATCGACGTTGGAATCGCACGAAAAAAGCCTGGGACGCGGTGGTGCTCGGACGCGGTGAAATCTGCAAGTCATCGCCATCGGCGGCAGTAGATCAGCAATACAAAAATGGCAAAACCGATGAGTTCATGCCGCCGTTGATTTTTTCGTATGCCGATGAGCAGCGGGTACGAAACAGCGACGTCGTAATATTTTTCAACTTTCGTGCCGATCGCGCGCGTCAATTGTCGCAGGCATTTCTGCTAAAACATTTCACCGAATTCGACCGCGAGGTCTGGCCACGAGTGGATTTCGTCACGCTCACGCAATATGACGTGACCTATTCTTCGCCCTTTATTTTCGCACCGCAAAAGCTTGCCGAGATTCTGGGGCAGGTCGTCAGCGCAGCTGGCAAGCGGCAATTAAGAATCGCCGAGACGGAAAAATACGCCCATGTCACCTATTTTTTTAACGGAGGAATTGAAAAGCCGTTTCCCCGCGAGGACCGCAAATTGATTCCATCACCAAAGGTTGCCACCTATGATTTGAAACCGGAAATGAGTGCGTTGGAGCTCACCGACGAGGTCCTGTTAGAAATGGCGAACTACGATTTGATCATACTCAACTTCGCCAATCCGGACATGGTGGGTCACAGCGGCATCGTCAAGGCTGGAATTAAAGCAGTAGAGACCATCGACAAGTGTATGGAGCGAATTATTCCGAAACTTCTCGAGCTTGACGGCAAGGCCGTTGTGACCGCTGACCATGGTAATTGCGAGCAGATGCGCAACCCGGATGGCTCGCCCAATACCGCGCATACCAGCAACCTGGTCCATTTCATTTACGTCGCTAACGATGCCGCGCGCTTTCGATGTGAGGATGGAATTTTAGCTGATGTAGCGCCGACTCTTTTGTTTCTGCTAGGTCTGCCGCAACCGGAAGCGATGACCGGGCATAATTTGCTCATGCCGATTTCCACGCCGACCGCTGGTCACTAGCGCTGGTCAGAGGCTTCTCACGCTGATGGCGTTCGATTCACCGGATTGACAACGCTTGCCGACGATCTCATCGAATGTAATGCCTAATTTTTTGTTGATTGCACGCGTTCCCGCCGCGGCAATGCGATGCAAAAATCGAACGTGATCGTTCGAGCTGGCTTCCTGCCAGATTGGTTTACGATGGAGCTTGAGCTCACCGTCGACTTCCACTAGAGCACCCCAGTTAACGGGAATCTCTGAATCGCGGAACAACTCTTCAGGCAAAACGAGAAAATAAAGGTTCGCGCAGCGGTAACGAAGTAGCTTGTCGAACTTGGCGCAATCATACAGGCGACTTTGAAGTCCACGTAACTCGCGCAAAAGTCGCGCATAACCGCGGTGACCGATCACTGTTGAGTCTGGTAAATCGAATTCAGGGAAAAGGGAATCACCATTGCGCAGGTTCGGATAATGCTCCCGAAGGCTTTTTTCGAGAAGTCGGCGGCGTTGGCAAACTGTCTCCAGTTGTTGCCGGGTGGTATCGGTGTGGCAATTATCGCGCCGCAAATCGCACAGCGCCTGTTTACATTCGAAAATGGCTGTAGATCCGATTTCATTGGACGTTAAACGATACGCAGCGACGTCGGCGCGATACGCGCAATTTGGCAGACTTACTTCCATTGCGCAGGCGGAATAGCCTTGAACCTGTGCCCATGAGAACGCAAGCCGCTTTAACCGAGCGTGTCTCTCAGTTTCGCCGTGGCCGCGTTTTATTCCCGCAGCCATTTCGCGAGTTCGCGTGCCCAGTAGGTTACAACGATATCCGCCCCCGCTCGTTTAAGCGCAGTCATGGTCTCGAGCACAGCATCGCGCTCATTCAAAAACCCTTTCTCGACGGCTCCCTTCACCATGGCGTATTCGCCGCTGACGTGGTAGACGGCAGTCGGTTTTCCAAATCGCTCCCGGACTCGCCAAAGAATGTCGAGGTACGGCATTGCTGGTTTCACCATGATAATGTCCGCTCCTTCATCGATATCCAATGCCACCTCGTGTAGAGCTTCCTTGGCATTGGCAAAATCCATCTGGTAAGAGCGGCGATCGCCAAACTGGGGCGGACTTTCGGCAGCTTCCCGGAATGGACCGTAAAAAGCGGAAGCGAATTTCGCGGCATAACTCATAATCGCAGTTTGATCGAACCCCCTGTCGTCGAGCGCGCCGCGGATCGCTGCGATGCGCCCATCCATCATATCGCTTGGCGCAACGATATCGGCGCCAGCTGCAGCATGAGACAGCGCAGTTTTTACCAACAGCTCAACACTTTCATCGTTTAGTACGTGAAAATGGCCCCCATCCGCGTGTACTACGCCGCAATGTCCGTGGCTCATGTACTCACACAGGCAAACATCAGTAATTATCGCAATTTCGGGACATTTTGATTTGATAGCTCTGATTGCTGTTTGGATAATTCCATTTTCGGCATAGGCGCCGGTGGCGCGGTCGTCCTTTTGAGCCGGAATTCCGAAAAGGAGAATTGCTTGCAGTCCCAACTCCTGCACAGCAAGGGCCTCGGCAACCGCTTCCTTCACAGACAGCTGAAAAACCCCGGGCATAGTGTCAATTGGCCTGCGCTGCTGCACCTTTTCACTCACAAAAAGCGGCAACACGAGATTGCGAGCATTGAAATGCGTCTCGCGAACCAGATTTCGAATCGCTGGCGTACGGCGCAAACGACGCGGACGATGCACGAGTTTCCTCATAAGGCGATGCTACCTGCTGCAAATGTGAGTCGCAAGCAACCAGGGCACGGGCGTGGTGCCAAAAAACTGCCAGGACGATGTGGAAGGCGTGCTTGACTGCGGATCACGTTCGGTGTCTGCATCTTGATCGTGGCGCGCATGGCCGATTACTTGTTGGTCGATATCAGTAATTCCTACGCAAAACTTGCGTTTGCATCCACAACGCGAGTCTTCGCACCGCTGCGAATTCCTACCAGCCGGCTGTCTAGTGCGGTGGTCTCCGAACTTCTCGAAAAACGAAGCGTGGGAAGATTTGTTGTTTCTTCCGTAGTGCCCGCGAAAAACTCGGCAATTGTGAGAGCTGCCGGAAAAATCAAAGTGCAATTCCTCGACTGGAAGCTGAGGATGGGAATCAAAGTTGATTATCCACGACCGCCATCGATCGGCGCGGACCGGCTGGCAAACGCTGCAGCTGTCACCACACTTTACGGCTGTCCTGGTATCGTAGTGGACTTTGGCACAGCGGTAACCTTTGACATCGTGTCACAGCATCGGGCGTACATCGGTGGCGTGATCGCGCCAGGGCTCGAAGCGATGACGAATTTCCTCTATCAGGGAACCGCGCTCTTGCCGAAGCTTTCGCTGAAAGAACCGCAACGCGTCGTCGGTAAGTCCACGATTCAGGCAATGCTTTCCGGAGCAGTGTTCGGCTATCGCGGGTTAGTGCGCGAAATTCTGGCTCAAATCATAGTAGAACAGTTTCCGCGTAGGAAAGTTCACGTTGTGGCCACCGGCGGATACGCCCAGCTGATCGCGCGGACCCTATCGGAGATCCGCGTAGTTCATCCAAATCTTACTCTGGAAGGATTACGCATTATAGGAAATCTCAATAATTAGACTGGGGTTTTAAGGGTCAGCTGCTATTTTTGCGGACCGGATTTTTCCGAAGGGAGCCGAAAAATCGACCGTGTACCCTAACTTTCCACTTGTCAGACGTAGCGAATAGGGTTTCAATCGCTACTTCATGAGAGTGTGGGGGATGGCGGCAGTCGCCGCGGTGGTGCTTAAGTTATTCATCGCAGATTCGTTTGGAGCGGAAAATGTCGCCCCGACGAAAGCTGAGTTGGAGGAGATGTACAACGCAGCGTTCCGCGCGTTTGATTCGAACAAGTTTGACGAAGCGCTCAAACAGCTCGACGCCATTGACGCCCGACAGCCCGATCTTGCCGCTTCCAAGAATTTACGCGGCGTAATCCTAATGCGTCAGGGCAACTACGATCAGGCTGAGACAGCGCTCCAGGATGCTTTTCGAATCGATCCGAAGTTTTGGAATGCGCGCTTCAATCTCGCCGAAATCCCGTTTCTAAAGAAAGATTGGGCCGAAGCACGAAAACGTTTCGAACAGCTTCTTTCCGGCGGCGAATCTGATCTGGCAAAAGAAGCCTCACAGCTAATCCAATACAAAATCCTGCTCACTTATCTCCTCGAAGGAAAAGAGAACATGGTCGATTCCATCCAGGCTAAGTTGGAGCTTTCTCCGGATACTCCGGCTATGAATTACGTGAAGGCAGCGCTGGCTCTGCAACAAAAGAACCAGAAGGAAGCTAAAGACTGGATCAGCGCCGCGGAAAAGAATTTTTCACCTCAACTGAATAAGCTCTTTGCTGAATCACTTTACGAGGTTGGATGGCTGGAAAAACCAGTTGGCGAGGCGCGGCCTTCGTTGCCGCTGATGACGGCGGCTGAGCGAACCGAAAAATCGAAAGCCAACGCACGTGCAAAGTTCGAGCAGGCTCAGCAGGCGTTGCGGCTGCGCGATTTGGCTGCAGCGCTGAAGCTAGTCGATGAGGCAGATCAGGCCGACCCTAACGAGGCAGCAACCATAAATCTGCGGGGCGAGATTTTGATGCAGCAGGAACAGTTCGACCAGGCCGAAGCGGCTTTTAAGAAGGCAGCAAAGCTGGATCCGAAACTTCGGGAGGCTCAATACAACCTGGCGCAGATTCCCTTCAAGAAAAAGGAATACGCAAAAGCGCGAGATCGTTTCGAGACATTGTACAAGCGCACGCCTGGAGGGGATAAAAATCAGGCAGCAGAGCTCATCAAATTCAAGATTTACATGACACTCTTACTCGAAGGCAAAGAGAGCCGCGCACATGCGATGATGGACGAGTTTCAGTTCACCGGGGACACGCCGGCGTTGTACTACGCTCAGGCCGCTTGGGAGTTTCAACACAATAACGCAGAGAAGGCGGCCGATTGGACCGCTTCGGCGAATAAGATTTACTCGGCCGCGCTAAACGGTGTTTTTGCCGATGCTTTTTACGACGCTGGCTGGATGCAAAGACCGCCGGCATCGACTATGCCGACCCCGGCGTTTGACACGGCTCAGGCCGAAGGTAGCCCGGCGGTCGAGCCAAGTCCTATTCCAGACAAGGTTTTCGCGGCCAACAGCCAGAGCGACAGCTCTAAAAGCGAAGGTCTGGCTTTAAGTTCAACAATGACCGCGCCCAGTGTAGCGTTGGATCTCGCCAGCTCTGGATCAACAAGCGAACAAGCCGCTTCGACGACCAACTCCACTTCCGAAAATACCAGTCAGCCGGAGCAACAGACAGCAGCAGCAGCAGTCACGCCGTCCGGCACCGACTCGACGGCGACTGCGGCTGTGGCGGCCCCAGCTGAATCACCACAAACGGTGACTGCTTCCACAGATCAAACTAATGCGGCTACTGTCGCTCAAACGAGCGCTTCGACGAGCCCCGCCGTAGAGGTTCCAGCAGCCAAACAGGCATCGGGAAGCTTTCTGGCAAGGAACAGAACTTCGGTTGTAGGAGGCCTACTCTTAGCTGGGGTCGTTATCCTCGCGTGGGTTGCCGTGCCTTCGTTGCGCCGTCGTTATGCCTCCAATGTGGCGAGGTATTCCCGAATAACATCTGTTCCGGCGCCTGCGGTATTTAAGCCGAGGGCATCGACAATGCCGGAAAAGAAGAATTTACAGGGCAACGGCTTCGTCGGAGGTCCTCGTCAGATCTCGGTGCAATTAAAAGCCTTTACACCGTCATTGCGACAAAGCGCAGCTCCTTCCCGTACACTGAATCACGCTATGAATGTAGCGAATGCCCTGAGGCCGACCCCGTCCCGTGACGTGTCGGCTTCAATAGAACATTCCGACGGCGAAGTGTCGGTAGTTGAGTCGCCCGTTGAATCATCCGTCGGTCCAATCGTCGAACAAGTGCCACAAAACGGCGAGGTCCTGGACGCGGACGCTAGGGAGGCCGCTGAAATTCCCGCTGCTTCTGCGATTGACGAATTGCCCGAAGAGGCCGCTCCAATTGAGCGGGAACCAAGTCCTGTCGTTTCGGAGAATGTCGAGGAATTCGTGTGGCCCGCAGAAGAACCGAGTTATGCGTTCGACGGCGCGAAGGACGCGTGGCCACTGAAGGAAGAGACATCGGGGATTCCAGGGAATTCAGAAATCGAATTGCCTGCCGACACACCATTAGCTGACATTCCCGTTGAATCCGTGACCTTTGAAGAACCGATGCCTGAGGAACCGCCGGTTTTAGCCGAAATTCCTACGCCTGTGCTTGCACGGGCTGCCACTCCGCCCTCTGATCCACGAAGGGTTGCTGACGCAGAAACTGCATTTCCGCAAACAACAACACCCGCAATCATGCCTGAAACAACTCAAACCCCAACCGCTCCCGTTAATAAAGCCCCGGCTCCGCCGATGGCGAAACCGCAACAGCCACCTGCCGCGATGCAAACGTCTGTGCAGCTCACTTTCTCCTTTGAGATCGCAGCCATGCAGTTGACGCCCAGTTTTAAGATGGGTGCACTCAAGGTGCGTCCCATATCAAAGCTGGTCACAATGCGATTGCCTACGCCTCAACAACCTCAATCGGCACTCAATTTGCAAGTCAGCTTCGAAATAGCAAAGATTCAGCCGGCTTCGGGTGCGCTCGGCACGATTAGAATGGTGCCATCTCAACAGCAGAGGCCTACGCCGGGTGGTTTGCCCTCATTTGCGGTTGCCGGATTACAAGTGGTGCCCAATTCTGAGACGGCCCCCGTTCAACTCACACCATCACGTCAGGGACGGGCATCTGTTCTCATCACGGTGCCATTCCAAATTGCTACACTCGAATTTGCGCCGTCACTCGAGATCGCATCCGTTATCTTGAACTCGAATTCGAAGCAGGTCGCCGTTCAGCTACCAGGTGCTGGACCATCGCCCGCTGAAGGAGCGCCAATGTTTGAGATAGCAAACCTGGAACTTGGCGAAGGCGGCGAGATCGGAATGATCCATCTGAATCCGGTCAATGCGCCAAGGCGAGTCTGATTGGGCGAGATTTCGCGGTCGATTAGCGTCAGTTTAGCGAACGAAGTTGTTTCGGAAGGAAAATACCGTCCTTTCGAATCAGTTTCCCGTCGAAATAGATTTCTCCGCCTCCGTATTCCGGGCGCTGGATGTTGACCAGATCCCAATGCACCTGGCTTCGATTGCCGTTATCGGCCTCTTCGTAAGCCTGACCGGGAGTGAAATGAAATGAGCCAGCGATTTTTTCATCGAACAAAATGTCGCGCATTGGGTGCAAAATGCGTGGATTAAAGCCGAGCGAAAATTCACCGATGTAGCGCGCACCGGGATCTGAATCGAGAATCTTGTTCAGCTTTTTTGTCTCGTTGCTTGTCGCCTCGACGATCTTCCCGTTTTTGAATTCGAGACGAATGCCATCAAAAGCGATTCCTTGGTAGATGCTTGGCGCGTTAAACGTCACATACCCTTCGACCGAATCTCGGATCGGAGCGCTGAACACTTCGCCGTCGGGAATATTGCGATCCCCTCCACAGGTTACAGCTGGAATTCCTTTTTTCCTAAAACTGAGATGAGTGCCAGGCCCTTTAATTTCGACTCTGTCTGTCTTTTGCATCAAACGATGGAGCGTTTTCATTCCCGGCAGGAGCTTGCGATAATCAAGCGTGCACACGTCGAAATAGAAATCTTCAAATGCTTCGGTGCTCATTCCGGCAAGCTGTGCCATGGACGGAGTAGGCCAGCGCAGCACCACCCACTTTGTCTTTTTGACCCGTTGGTCCTGCACCGGTCGCATTTTCCGGGCGATTAGCTTCATCGTCTCTGGCGGCACATCAGACAGCTCAGTGATGTTGTTGCTCCCGCGCAACGCGATGTAAGCATTCATTTTTTTCATTCGCGCCAATTCGTGATTTGCCGCCAGATTAAGCTGTTTGTCACTCGCCTCCAACGCCAGGGCGCGGTTTACCGGAGCATGATAGGTCTGTGCAAAGGGCACAGCGCCCACTTTCCGTGCAGCGCGAATCAGGGCGATCGTCATTTCGTCGGGAATATCGAATGCCTCGATCAGGACCGTTTCATTGCGCTTCAAACGGGTAGAGTATTGTACCAGAACTTTAGCGAGCTTTTCAAAGCGGGGGTCGTGCATAGGTCCTTATCATTCCACCAGCATCGTTAGACGCAACTGACTGATTTTATCCGCTCCGAGAAAATTTGGCCGTAAAAGCGCCATCGATACGATCGCGAAAGGGCAGCGATCGCTTCTCTTCAAGAAAACGAAGTGGGGAGGGAGGCTCAAGAACATGGTGCACCACTTGTTGGTTCTCTTCCGGTTCGAGGCTGCAGGTGCTGTAAACAAGAATGCCCCGTTGTTTTAACAATGGCATCACCGCACGAATGATTGCGAGCTGCCGCTGTTGCATTCTCGAAAAGTCGCCCGGTTGTAATCGCCACCGCGCGTCCACGCGGCGTCGCAATACTCCAGTGTTGCTGCAAGGGGCATCCAGAAGGATGCGATCAAATGGCGCGATCTCAGCAATTTCGGGAGGGACGCGATCGCGGGTCCAGTCATGATCGTAAATGCGAACGATATGAGCGCCGAGACGCGCCATGTTCTCTTTCAAGATCCGCAATCGTTGCGGGTCGCGATCGCATGCAACGACTCTTCCCCGGTTTTTCATTAACTCAGCGACGAAACCAGTTTTCCCCCCGGGAGCGGCGCATGCGTCCAGCACGTTTTCTCCAGGCCGCGGATGGAGCATCCGTCCTGCGATCGCCGTGCTTGGATCTTGAATGTAGCAATGACCTTCAGCGATGGCCCGTGTTGGCAATGAATTAAATTCTACAAAACCGTGGTAATGCACGCTCGGCCGCGAGCCAGGATAAAGTCGGAGAAACTCTTCGCGGTCGATCCTCAATCTATTTATGCGGGCGAAGATCGGTGCCGGTCGATTATTCCATTGGCACAGCGCGTCTGCTTCTTCCGCGCCGAGATGCGTCTGCCAGCGCTCGACAAGAAATCTGGGATGCGAGGTGCGAACAAACAGAGGCTGGGCGACGGAGCCTGCGAGTAAGTCGTGCTGCCGCCGGATAGCAGTGCGAAGCATGCCATTCACGATTGCCCGGTTCTTTCCTGCGGCGAGCGCGACAGTCTCATGGACGGCTGCGTGGGGAGCGGTCCCGAGCATGAAAAGCTGATAGAGGCCCAGGCGAAGAACATCACGAAGATCGAAGTCGATCCGCGAACTTCGCAGACAGGTGATCCAAAAATCCAACAACGTCAGATTACGCAGGACGCCATAGACCAATTCTAAAACAAACCCGCGGTCCGAATCACCCAGGTTCGCCTTGATCAGGAACTCCGAGAGGATCGACTCGGCGAAGCGCTTTTCCTTTCTCCATGTGCGCAGCGCTTCGAGTGCAATTCGGCGAGCAGACAGCCGCGCCATACTTGAATGGATGCTATTCTGGCTTCACACTCGAACGGCCAACCGAGTAATACTGAAACCCTAACTGGCCCATCGTCTCCGGGTCGAGCAGATTTCGGCCGTCAAACACGATTGGCGTCCTCATTTTTTCCTTCACGACTTTGAAATCCACGTTGGCGAAGTCGTTCCACTCCGTGGCAATGACCAGCGCTTCGGCATCATTCACCGCTTCAAGCGCCGATGATGCGAATTCTGCGTCTGCAATTGTCTTTATCGCGCGGGCTTTGGGCATTCCTTTGGGGTCGTAGACAACGACATTCGCGCCTTCGCGCAGCAGCGTTTCCACCAAATCGATGGCGACAGACGAACGGAGATCGTCTGTGTCGGGCTTAAATGTGAGACCCCATACTGCAATCCGTTTTTCGCGTAGCACCCACAGCGTTTCGCGAATCTCTTTTAGAAACCGTTCTTTTTGGCCGTTGTTGATGCGCTGCACTTCTTTGAGCAAATCAAACGGGACGCCAATGCGTTCGCTGATTCTGATGAAAGCCGCGATATCCTTGGGAAAACAAGAACCACCGTAGCCGATTCCGGCGTTAAGAAAGTCGCGACCGATTCGATGATCCATCCCGATTCCATCGGCGACTTTTTCCACATCGGCTCCGCTCGCCTCACAAATCGCGGAGACCGCATTGATATACGAGATCTTCAGGGCAAGGAATGAATTGGCGCAGTGTTTGATGAGCTCGGCGCTGTTGATATCCGTAACCAGAATAGGTGCCATAAATGGCTCGTAGATTTTCTTCATCAGGTCGATGGCACGTTCGCTTTGTGCTCCAATGACGATCCGATCAGGCTTCATAAGATCCGCGACTGCGCAGCCTTCGCGCAGAAATTCAGGATTGCTGACAACGTCGAAGTCTGCGCCGTGCCGGTTGTATCTTTTGATCGATTCGGCCACTTTTTCGCCGGTTTTTACAGGCACGGTGCTTTTGTCAACAATGACACGGTAATCGGTGAGGACTCCTGCGATTTCGCGCGCCACCTTCTCCAGGAAACTGAGATCGACGTCCCCATCCGGTTGCTGCGGTGTGGGAACGGCAATGAAAACAACCTGCGAGTTCTTCACACCTTCCTCGATGCTTCCGGTAAAATGCAGCCTCTGGGCCGACACGTTGCGATGAATAATTTTCTCCAGGCCAGGCTCATAGATCGGCACCTCGCCAGCTCGCAGTTGTTTGATTTTCTTGTCGTCGTTATCGACGCAGATGACATGGTGCCCGACGTCGGCGAAACAGGCGCCGGTCACCAGGCCAACATAACCGGAACCGATGATTGCAAGATCCATGATTGAGGAATGGTGTGGGTGAATTACCGGCAGCACAAGTGGAACAAATCCAGCCGTGCCCCGGAATTTTCGCCGGGCCGCTTATTCTCCTTCGGACGAAGGATCGAAGTTCAAATCCAATCCAAATTTGGGAAAAGCTTTGAGCGTGATCGTGAACAGGACGCCGTATTCTTTTGAGCCCTGATTATCGCGGATGATACCACCGAAGGAGGCCACCCAGCTCGATAGATCACGGTAGATAGAATAGCGCTGCTGTTCCAGAATGCCGGTGGCTCCTTCGTATTGCTCCTGAACGGCAATAGCCCAGTTGTCATCAATCCGATAGTAGCCGCCTACTACAAACAAGCTGCTATCCTGAAAAAAGGGATTTCCGTTCAAATAGCGATGCGCTACCGTCAGTTGCAGATTCGCCATTGGTTGCACACTGGCGATTGTGTCGACTTCTGTAAATCCCTTGTCGAAGGCAGGCACTTGGGAATTCACCGCGAAGGAGACCCACGGCAGCGGTGTAAACCGGATGTTGTTAAACAGATTTGAGTAATCCGTGCGGTCGAAAGGATTATCGAAATTTACATCCAGGTAGGTGTCGAGTTCGAACCAGGTGATTGTTTTGTCATCGCGCCGCGTTTCCAGCCGATTTCGAACGCCGACCCTCCAAATCGTCCAATCGTCAATGGTATCGATCGTGGTGAACTGGGGAAAATCAATTGCCGGCAGTTGAGTGGAAGGCTGAAAGCGATCAAGCGCCAAGATCGAGGTCGGGTTGGGTCCGTCTTCTTTCACATAAGAAAAGTTCGTGAACGGTTGAATAACGTGCATCAGCCCGTCGAGCCCGAAGGAACGACTTTGTACGTTCTCCCACGTACGTGAAATCTTAAATGAAGCTTCTGCGCCGGTATCAAAGACCGAGCGAAATGTGTCTCCGTCGAATTTAACGGGATTAGCCAATATCGGAGGCGGAAGAATAAAGTCGGGGACCAGCGGATTTGCCGGGGGTATAAAGGTCGTGGATCCCAGATCCCACGTCTTGCTGTAGTAGGTTCCCCGATAACCGAGCCGCGGGACAACCGAAAGCCATCCAAAATAAGTGTTTGGAAGGGTGATTTGGTGGAACGTGTCGAGACGATCGGTGCCGTAGTTCTCGAAGCCTGAATCCTGAGGGAATTGCAGCCGCAAGTTTGCAAATCCCGTTTCGCCCTCGTAAAAAATCGGTCCGCCGAAGAGGCCATGACGTTTGATGTCCAAAACAACTTCAGGTTGACGTTCCGTTGTGGTGAAAAACTCGTTAGCCTGAAAACGCTCGATGGCAGTCAGTGTGTAAAACGGATCTGTCTTTGTCAAGGCGAGCACATTATCCGGAACCGGATCAATGCGGAACTCTCCCTGATAGAAATCCTGCATCACATACGGGTCGCTAAGCTTTGTCAGGTTGGCGAGGCCATAGATGTCGTCGGTAAAATTGGTGGTGTCCGCGAGGCTAACCCGGTATCGCCCTGTGGGTACATCTTTTCGTGGAATATTGGTTTCATTGAGGTTCGGGTTTTGGTCCTGGATGTAATACGTTTTTAAGCGTGCCTGGCTGTCGTTGAAGTAATCCATCGTCGAATCCAACCCCACTGCTACGCCTCTTCGGCCACGATAATCGAGGCGGAACCGCGCCCTGATGTCGTCCGTTATTGGAAAGGTGACTTGCGTGAGGAGAGAGGGCCCCCACGAGCTCAAGTAAGCCGGCGAAACCGAAAAACTAAACGCCTCGTTAAGCGATTGATAGAGGTAGGGCCACCAGAAAACAGGTACTTTTCCTACATACGCGGTGACGTATTGAAAAATCACTCGATCATTCTCGTAAACGCGGATGGTTCTGGCGTGGAGATGGAAGTCAGCCTTCGGTGTATCGTGAGTGGTAAAGGTGCCGTCCTTGATCAGATAACCGTTCTCAGAAATGGAGGTCACGTTCTTGCCGCTCAGGAAATACGGCAGTGACTCCGTTCGCGCATCAAGCGCCCTGATTTTCTTAGTCTCTGTGTTGTAGACGCCGTTATCGGCAATGTAAAGGCTACCATCCCGGTAGATTCGAACGTGTCCCTTTAATACGACGTCATGCGTGTTCGAATTGTATTGGGCGTAATCGGAATAAATGTCTGTGTTTCCAATATGAATCGCAACGTTATCGCGCGCCGTGGCAAGACCATTCTCATAGGTCGTCTCCCCTGTAGAAGTGATTTCTATGGGAGCCTTATCCGGAGTTTTGATTTCGCCTCGAAGCAAACCGGCGCTGGCCAGAAAGATGGCGATCAAAAAGGCCGGCGTTCGCATGGCGCAGGCCGAACGTACCGCGACAGCGCCGACCTGCAAAGCTAAAAGCATTCGGCCGGGGTGGGACGCTTGGCTAGCTTTCGGCGTTTGTGAATCGACCCTGATCTGCGGTTCTGTCTTGATTAACCAATTAATTGACGGTTTTCTTCATGCCGACGTGGGTACCGCGATTGATCAAATCTTTGTTAATGCAAAGCAATGGCTGTTGTCATGGCTGGCGGGGCTCCCTGGCTGGGCCGTCCAAATCGCCTCAAGTCTGATCAATATTTTTGCACTGCTTGGGGTATTCCTGACTTTGTTTGCGCTCATGTCGGTGCTGGAGCGCAAGATTCTCGGCCGGATACAAAACCGCTATGGGCCGAACCGGGTGGGACCGTTCGGGCTTTTGCAGCCGGTTGCCGATGGGATCAAAATGTTGATTAAGGAAGACATCGTGCCTGTGCGTGCGGACAAGTTTGTGCACTTCCTGGCACCGATTCTGATTGCCGCTGCGGCGATTCTTGTTCTCGGGGTAATCCCTTACGGCCGAAATATGACGCCGTTTACAATTGCTTTCCAGCACATTGGGATCCTAAGCTTAGAATTCCACGTGGACAAGTTGTCGCG
>JADMIO011721459.1_pt1 | contig 31669 bp, 19 predicted proteins | sample 8958161 | NCBI WGS metagenome assembly JADMIO01 (sample SAMN16585339, study PRJNA669376) | soil metagenome | isolation source: Crop rotation soil | place: USA: Cullars Rotation, Alabama | collected 2011 | reverse complement strand
ACAACTTGTCCACGTGGAATTCTAAGCTTAGGATCCCAATGTGCTGGAAAGGGGAAGCCGGGTGAAGATCATCCTGTCGCGAACTCACGTGGAATTCGTTCGCCGGTTGTTTGAACTGGAAATCCCCGAAGTCGCCGAACGCGTGATCGAAGTGCGTTCGCTGGCTCGTGAAGCGGGCTATCGGTCCAAGGTGGCAGTGTCGTGCATCGACAACAACATCGATGCCGTCGGCGCGTGCGTCGGGGTGCGCGGAGCGCGAATCAAGAACATTACTGGCGAACTGGGTGACGAGAAAATCGACATCGTTCGCTGGAATGATTCGCTGCAGGTGCTGGTCCCAAATGCGCTGCAGCCGGCAGAAGTGGAAGACGTCATCCTGTGTCCGATGCTGGGTCGAGTCATCGTGCTTGTTCGGGACGACCAGCTGTCGCTGGCGATCGGCAAGCGAGGTCAAAATGTCCGGCTGGCATCCAAGCTGGTCGGGTGGGACATCGAAGTGATGACTCGCGAAGAGCTGGATGAACAGCTGGAGCGTTCGGTGACGGCATTCGCCGAGATCCCGGGGGTGACGGCGGATCTGGCCGAAAACCTGGTTGCGCAAGGGTTCCTGAGTTTCGACGATTTGTCTGTGATCGAACCGGACCAGCTGGCGGAATTGGGCGGATTGACGGATGAAGAATGCTCGGTGATTGTTGAGTTTGCCGAGAAGGAGAGCGAACGCCTGGAAGCAGAGCAGCGTCTGCGAAAGGCAACGGAACGGGCGCATGGGCCAGAAACGTCCCGGCCAGCCGGTCCGGCACAAGTGGCGCCAGCGGCTGAGGTCGCCAGTTCTGATCAGACAGCTGGCAGCGACGGGGCGCCGGGTGAAGAACAATCTTCGGCCAATGGCGAAGTTGCCGCAGAAGGTGCGAGCGAGGAGCCACCGCAAAACGTGGAATCCGAAGCACAAGAATCCTGATGTAGGTGGTCAAAGTTTGGATCGTGTCTCGATCCAATCGAGAGCTAAGAACAGGTGTAAACGGTCTAGAGGTATTGCGAATTGAACTGCCGACGACAGGGCTGGCAACCCGACGACACGGTGTTGGATTGTTGGCGGTGCTGAACACTGGCGCATGACCGCGCCAGGGCAATCTCCGAACGAGGGACTTGCGTTTGAAAATTCGTATTTTTGCGCTTGCCAAAGAGCTGGATATCGACAGCAAATTGCTGATCGATTACTGCGCGAAGGCGGGAATCACGATCAAGAACTCGGCTCTGGCGAGTATTTCGCCGGAAGAGAAAGATCGTGTCATGGATATCATCCGGGCCAGCGGGCCCGCGACGACAACTGCCGTTGCGCCTCCTTCCGCTCCCATGCGCGAACACCCGACAGAAGTGTCGGGCAAGGTCCGCCAGATTCGCAATATGAACGAAATGGTGGCGCGGCCTCAGCCATCGCGCCTGCAGGTTGCCGAGCCACCTCTTGCACGAGTTGTCGAGGCGCCACCCGTCGACGAACCTGCTTTGCCGCCGACTGTGCATGCGCCTGAGGCTCAGCCCGAAGTTCGGACGGAAGAGGAAAGGGTCCCCGAAGTCGTTGCCAAGGTTGCTGACACGGCCCCTGAACCAGCGCCCAGTGCGCCCGCGGCAGAAGAACCCAAAGGGCCATTGTCGCGGGAAGATTACCTTCCTCCGTCCGGCATTCCGCCGCGCGCCATGCGCACGATGACGTCGCGATCTTCATCAGACTTCGGTTCGTCCAAATCAGCTCCTCCCAAGAAGTCGAAGACGCCCGGCCTGAATATTGCTGCGGTTCCAAACTTCAAAAGCCCCGTTTCCAAAACGCCCAAGCCGGAAGAAGCGGCGGCCCAGAAGCCCGTCATCCGTCTGGGCCCCGAAGGGATGCGCAAAGACGCGACTCCCTTGGGAACGCACCTGAAGAAGAAGGCTGGCGACAAGAAGCGGCCTGCAGAGGAAGAAGAAGATAATCGCGCTGGCGCCAAAAAGGGCCATGCCGGTGCGACCCTGGAAGAAACTCGCAACCAGCGTCGCGCCAAGAAGTCAAATGTCCGTGATGAAGAGGAAGAGGGCGATCGACGCTCGAAATCCGTGGTGCGGCCAAAGGGTCCGCGCGGACGGCATGCTCAGCAATCCCAACTGAAATCGACGGCTGAAGTGGAACTTCCCATTACTGTGCGTTCGCTGTCCGAAGCCATCGGACGGCCTGCCAAAGCGATCATGCAAGTGCTGATGGCGCGTGGCGCCATGGCTACGATCAACTCGATGCTCGAAGAGGAAGAGGCCATCGAGGTCTGCCTGGAACTTGGTGTCGATCTGCAGGTCCACCGCGAAAAGACGCTCGAAGAGGAAGTCCAGGAAGTCATCAGCGGTGAGGACCGGCCGGAAGATCTGCTTCCGCGACCGCCAATCATTACGATCCTGGGACACGTCGATCACGGCAAGACAACGCTGGTCGACAAGTTGCGCTCGGCCAATGTGGCCGCCTCAGAATTCGGTGGAATCACGCAGCACATTGCTGCTTATCAGATCGAGCACAACGGTCACAAGCTGACCTTCGTCGATACTCCCGGCCATGCGGCGTTCGGTGAAATGCGGGCTCGCGGTGCAAACGTCACCGACATCGTCGTTCTTGTCGTGGCCGCCAACGATGGTGTGATGCCGCAGACGGTCGAATGTATTTCGCACGCGAAGGCGGCCGGCGTTCCAATCGTTGTGGCGATGAACAAGGTCGACTTGCCCGATCGGAACGAACAACGCGTGTTGACCGACTTGTCGACTCACAATGTGCTGGCATCGGAGTGGGGTGGCGACGTGGAAGTCGTTCGCACATCGGGATTGACAGGGCAGGGTTTGCCCGAGTTGCTCGATACCCTGCTGCTGACGGCGGAACTGCACGACTTCCGGGCCAATCCCAATCGCCCGGCCTCTGGTGCCTGCCTGGAAGCATTCCGCGATGAAGGGCGAGGTCCGCTGGCCTGGCTGATTGATCGCAAGGGAACGCTGCACGTCGGCGACGTGGTGTTGTGCGGAGCCGCACATGGCCGCATCCGGGCGATGTACAACGAGTGGGATCAGGAAGTCCAGGAAGCGCTGCCATCAACTCCAGTCAAGGTGGCTGGCCTGGACGTTGTTCCCAGCGCGGGAGACCAGTTCCTGGTCCTGAATGATGTGGAAGCCGCCCGCGCTGCCGCGGCCGAGCGACATCAGAAGGGTCGCACGGCGGTGCTGGCCAACATGGGCGGTCGCCGCACGATGGAAGATATTCTGAACGCGGCTCGCGACGGCCAGATTCAGGATTTGACCGTCATCCTGAAGGCCGACACCCCTGGTTCGCTGGAGGCCCTGCGCAGCGAACTGAACAAGTTCGAACACCCCGAAGTCCGGGTCAAGCTGCTGCACGAAGGCGTGGGTGGCGTCAATGAAAGCGATGTCTACCTGGCCGCCGCCTCAAACGCAGTGATCTTCGCGTTCCACGTGATTGCGGAAGACCGGGCACAGCAACTGGCCATGCAGGAATCGGTGGAAATCCGCCGTTACAACATCATCTACGAGGTGATGGACGAGATTAAGCGCATCCTGGAAGGCATGCTGAAGCCCGAGCAGAAAGAGGTCACGACTGGCCGTGCGATCGTGCTTCGGACCTTCAACATCACCCGGTTTGGAACAATCGCCGGTTGTCGCGTCTTGAATGGAAATATCGAACGAAACAGCAGGGTGCATCTGATCCGCGACCAGAAGGTCTTGAATACCTATGGCATTGCCTCCCTGAAACGCGAAAAGGACGACGCCAAGGAAGTGCGCGAAGGGATGGAATGCGGGATTCGGCTGGAACACTTCAACGATATCAAGGAGGGGGACCTGCTGGAGGCATTCAAGATTGAAGAAGTGAAACGAACTCTCGAATGACCGCTGCTGACGGTGATTTCGAATGAACGCTATAGCCGCACTCGCCAGAGTGCGGGAGTGTGACAGGGCTTTGCACAACAAATGGGGTCTGACCCCCTCCCAATGTGGTTTCAATTCAATCCGGATACTGTGGCTGGGGTCTGACCCCATTTGTTGTGCAAAGCCGGGTAACAGAAAGAATTCCCGCGTTCTGGTGAACGCGGCTACAAAAGATTTTTCCGTGTTTTCGCCAGGATGTCTTATCGAATGAATTCCCGTCGCATGGCCAAGGCCGCTGAAGCCATTCGGGAAACCGTCAGCACGGTCGTGCTGTTCGAACTGCGTGACCCGCGCATCAAGAACGTGACGGTGCTTAGCGTCGAGGTCAGTCCCGATCTGCGCGCCGCCAAGATCTTTGTCACGATCATGGGTGACGCCAAGGCGCAGTCGCTGGCGATGCACGGACTCGATTCGGCCCGGGGATTCATCCAGTCCAAGATTGCTGACCGGCTTCAGACCAAGAACACACCGATCGTCCGGTTTGTTCTTGATCCGTCGGTGAAGAAGAGCATTGAAGTTTCACGAGCCCTGCAGGAGGCCAGTCAACGCGATGCGGCAGACTCCCCTGGCAGCAGTCTCGACGCCGATTCCGTCGATGGCGACGAATCAGAAGTCCACTCAGACACGTTCGCGGACGAAATTCCGTCGGACTCAGAAGGATGAAACAAGCCTATGGTTGCTGCATCGCGTGCCAAGACTGCGGATCGAGCGGCGATCCTGAAAAAGCTGCTTCCAGCCATCAAGAAGCATTACAAAGTGGTCATTCCCAAGCACGATCGTCCCGTGCTGGAGACCATGCTGTTTGCGATCTGCCTGGAAGACGTTTCGGTGGACGAGGCTGAAAATGCCTACCAGAAACTGGGCAAGGAATTCCCGGATCTGAATGAGATCCGCGTCAGTTCCATTTCCGAAATCGAACGGGCCTTCCTGGGCCTGCCGCGAGCGGAATGGCGAGCTTTCCACGTCCGCAGCGTGCTGCAGTACGTCTTCGAAAAGTCGTTCGCCTTCGAATTCGAAAGCCTGCGCAAGAAGACGCTGGAATTGGCCCAGAAGCAAATGGCCAAGATCAAGAACTTGTCGAACTTTGTTCGCAACTACACTCTGCAAGCCGTCATTGGTGCGCATCAAATTCCGCTCGATGACTCAGCGGCAAAAGCACTGGTCTGGCTGGGCCTGGTTCCGCCCAACCAGGATGCCGACCAGATGGGCGAAACAATGAAGGCCGTCGTCCGCAAGGCGGATGTGCCGTTGTTCTGCGCATCGCTGCGTTGTCTGGCGACCGACAAGACCGTTCAGGAATTCTTCGATCCCAAGAAGCATCCGGCCCCGGAAGAAGGCCACGATGGCGCGATGGTCGTTGAACGACTGACAGAGTTGTACAAGGCAGCCGCGAAGGCCAAATCGAAACCGGCATCGAAGACGGAATCGAAGCCCGCCGCAAAGGCCACCAAAGCAGCCGCGAAACCTGCTGCAGCCGCTAAGGCCGCACCTGCCAAGAAGAAGCCCGCCAAGACGACGGCGACGAAAAAAGTGGCGAAGAAGGCTCGCTGATACGGGATCGATACTCGCGGCTTCATGGCTTTGATGCGACTCGCTGTGAGTAATGTAAATGCAAAATGAAAAAGTAGAAATGGAAGAGCTTCCAGCTTTCCAGTCTTACTTTTGCATTTTCAATTTTGCATTTTTCATTTTGCATTACTCCTCCAAGTATTAATGCACAGGCCCGCGGGCCACCGCCGCGGGGGTCGTACACGCTCAAAAAATCGTCAGGCACCGACAGAATCGGCCATTGCCATTGGAGCAGGGCGTCCCTCGCGAGTAGAATCCCCGTGTTGGGCGAAGCCTGTGTCGTCCGGATTCTGGATTCGTGAGGAGATCGAATCATGAGCTTAGGCTCTGTGTTGTCGTCTTTCCGATTGCTTTGCGCGGGGTGTGCGTTCGCGCTGATGACCGTCCTGCCCGCCTTCGCAAATCCACAGGACTCCAAACCCGATTCGGCAGCAGACCAGCCTCCCGCGAAGCCGGGATTCCGACTGCAGGAATTCGATGACCCCGCATTGCCACTACATCCCAGGAAGCCGTTGTCGGCCGCCGAGCAGTTGCGCAACGACGCGGTCGCCTGGTTCATGGCGGGGCGCTTGCTCGAAACCCGCAATGAACCGCGCCAGGCTGTGAATGCCTATCGTAAGGCATTGGTCCTGGATCCAAAGGCCATCGAAGTCTACCGGCAACTGGTCCCGCTTGAGTTTCAATTGAACGAAATCGACAACGCCGTTCAATCCGCGACCAAGGCGGTGGAACTGGATCCGTCGGAGTATGAGCTGTGGCAGATGCTCGCTGCGCAGGCTGCCATTTCAGGGAAGCTGCCCGATGCCATCCGGCACCTGGAACAGGCGATCAAGTCTCCTCGAGTGTCTCGCGAATCCGTCGAGAACATGGTTCTCAACAAGAGCCTGGGAATCCTGTACACCGCGACGGGCCAGCCCGAAAAGGCTGCCGATTGCTTCGAGGTGGTGTTCGATGCTCTCGTCGAACCCGAGAAGTACAAGCTGGATTCTCGGACCCGGTCTCGAATGCTGGCGGATCCACAAACCAGTTACGAGCGAATTGGCCAGGTCTTCCTCGACGCCAAGCGGATCAAGCTGGCCGAGCGGGCGTTTGATATGGCCGCCAAATCGGGCCGTGTCGGCGCCGGCAACCTCAGTTTCAACAGGGCTCGGGTGCTGTTGCTTTCCGATAAGCCGGAAGAGGCATTGGCAGAACTTCAGAAGTACTTCGATGCGCAGCGCACGACCAAAGGACGCGATGCCTACCAGTTGCTGGCCGACATCCTGGAGAAGATGAAGAAGTCGGACGAGTTGATCTCGCGGCTGGAGTCAATGGCGTCCAAGGACGAACACAACCTGCAACTGCAATTCTTCCTCGCGGATCGACTGGCTGCCGCCAATGAACTGGATCGCGCCCGACAGATTTACGAAGCCGCATTACCGCAGGGTGCCGATGCGACTGGATATGTTGGCCTGGCTCGCGTGTTGAGAAAGCAGAAGAAGCCGGCCGAACTGCTGGACCTGTTCCATCGTGCCATGAACAAACTGGGCCCCGAGGGACTGGTGCAACTGGAAACGGAACTGAAGTCGATCTCCGAGGACAACGATACCGTCGATTCGTTGCTGGCCGCCGGCCGGGAACAGGCCAAGGCAGATCCTTCGCAATTGACGTTTGAGAAGGCGTATATCCTCGCGGATCTCGCCAAGACGCTCGACCGGACCGACGATGCGATCGAGTTCTACAAGTCAGCGATCAAGTTAAGGCGCGATCAGAATATCAAGATCTACGGCGAACTCAGCACGCTGATGATCCGCTCACATCGTTATGCCGCCGCTGTTGATCTGTTCAAAGAGGCACTCAATGAGCGGCGGACGTCCGCCGATCGAGCCGACCTGTTGGGCATGCTGTCTCGCGCACAACTGCTCAGCGGCAATCTGCAGGAGTCGATCGACGCGATTGAAGAGGCATTGCGACTGGAGCCTGGTGACCTGGCTCACTTGTTTGACGAAGCCTGGATCTACAGTCATTCGCGCCAGTGGGATACCGCGGTGACCAAGTTCGAAAAACTCACCGAGATGGCGCCCGACAATAAGCGATTGCAGCGACTTTGCCAGTTCAGCATCTCGAATATCTACGTGCAAAAGGGCGAGTACCGCAAGGGCGAAGAGATCCTGGAGAAGATCCTGGAAGTTGATCCCGAAGATACGCAGGTCAACAACGACCTGGGCTACCTGTGGGCTGACCAGGGGAAGAACCTGGACCGTGCCGAGAAAATGATTCGCAAGGCCGTTACCGCTGAACCCGAAAACGGCGCGTATCTCGACAGCCTGGGCTGGGTGCTGTTCAAGCTGGGCAAGTATCAGGAAGCCGTCGGACCGATCGAGCAGGCGGTCAAAAAGAACACCGGAGGAGATTCAACCCTGTTGGACCACCTGGGCGATGTCCAATTGAAGCTGAACCAGGTCGACAAAGCCGTTGAGTCGTGGCAGAAGTCGCTGAAGGATACTGAAGGGGACAAGTTTGCGGATCCGCAACTGGTCGAAAGGCTGAAGGACAAGCTGAAGCAGCATGCTCCCAAACCCAATCAGCCCAAGCCTGCAACGCCGGGAGCGCCTTAATTCGCGCAGGTTATGCTTCAGCATATCTCTTCCTCACTCCACCTGATTTTCATTCGTTAGCCGGGATTCGATTACGATGGCAGGGCATTCCCACTGGGCCAACATTGCCTTTAAGAAGGGATTGGTCGACAAGAAACGAGGCAAGCTGTTTGGCAAGTTGGCCCGCTACATCATCGTTGCCGCGCGCCGGGGTGGGGGTGATCCCGCAGCAAACCTGGCCTTACGCTACGCGATTGATCGAGCTCGAAAAGCATCGATGTCCAACGACACGATCGAACGTGCCGTCAAGAAGGGTACGGGGGAACTCGGTGCCGACAACTACGACGAAGTCATGTACGAAGGTTATGGGCCGCATGGCGTGGCTGTCCTGTGCGAGATCCTGACCGAGAACCGCAACCGCACCGCGGGCGAAGTCCGCAAGATCTTCGAAGTGCATGGCGGCAACCTGGGAACGACGGGATGCGTGGGCTGGATGTTCGAACGCAAAGGCGTGTTCGTCATCTCCACGAAGCACGCGTCCGAAGACCGATTGTTCGAAGTGGCTTTGGAAGCGGGGGCCAGTGACGTCAAGTCAGCCGGAGAAAACCTGGAAGTGATCTGCGACGCAGATGCCTTCCAGGCCGTGACGGCGGCGCTGGAATCGGCCGGGATTCCGACCGAGACTGCAGACCTGACCAGAATCGCGGCCAACACCGTCGATCTTGATACAGACGCCGCTCGCTCGGTGCTCAAGCTGATGGATGCCCTGGAAGATCACGACGACATCCAGAACGTGTACGCCAACTTCAATATTCCGGACGCCGTGATGGCGGAACTGGCCGCGGAAGGTTAATTCTGTCGGTAGCCGCACTCGCCAAGAGTGCGGGAGTGATCCAAAGCTCCGTCAAGCCGGAGCACTCCAAAAAGCAGGCACGGATGGCTCGCGACAAGGTCATTGAAGGAGGCGGTCGGGCAGGGGGGGGTAAACAACCGCCGCCTGGAGATCGTCCGCCCGGTGACTTCAATCCCGATGACGAACGTTTCGACGACGAACTGCGTCCACAGAAGCTGAGCGAAGTTGTCGGACAGCGCAAGGTCGTCGACCGGCTGAAGATTGTCCTCGACGCCACTCTCCGTCGCAAAGAGCCGCTTAGCCACATCCTGTTCGATGGGCCGCCCGGTCTGGGCAAGACAACGCTCGCGTTGACGCTGGCCCGCGAAATGGGAACCGAATGCCAGATCACTTCTGGCCCCGCGCTGATGGCACCCAAGGACCTCTTGTCCTACCTGACGAACGCCAGCCACGGCTCGATCCTGTTCATCGATGAAATTCATCGCCTTCCGCCGGCGGTGGAAGAGTTCATCTATCCAGTCATGGAAGATTTTCGTGTTGATATCGTGCTCGGCGAAGGTCTGAGTGCTCGCACGATCAACATGAAGCTGAAGCCGTTCACAATCATCGGCGCGACAACTCGCAGCGGCATGTTGACGGCGCCGCTGCGAGATCGCTTCACGTTCCGCGAGCACCTGGACTTCTATGACGAGGCTGATCTGACAGAGATCGTCCGTCGCAACGCCCGCAAGCTGCGAACAGAGATCGCCGACGACGCAGCGAAGCTGATCGCCGATCGCAGCCGCGGCACTCCTCGCAAAGCCAACAATCTGCTGCGATGGACTCGCGATTATGCGACTGTGCATCACGCCAATGGTCACGTGACGAAAGACATTGCCGACGCGGCGCTGGCAATGCTGGAAGTCGACGCGCTGGGCCTGGAAGCCCAGGATCGGCGCTACCTGTTGACGCTCACCAACGTCTTCTCGGGCGGTCCGGCTGGCATCGCGGCCATCGGTCACACGATGAATGTGCCCCCGGACACATTGGAAGACGAAGTCGAACCATTCTTGCTGCGGCTGGGATTCATCCAGCGAACGCCGCGAGGCCGCACGATCACATCAGCCGGACTCAAGCACATCGGCCTCCCCGGCGATGAAGGCTCGCAGCAGAAGCGGCTGTTTTAAAGGATAGTGCCCGTCTGGCCTACCGGATCGCATCAATGTAGCTCGAATCCAGCTCCCCGCGATACGTGATTTTCGCCGTCAGGTTCTTCAAGTCGTACAGGCTGGTCCACATCGTGAAGTTGTCGACGTACATACTGCGAGTCACTCGTTCCGCGGATTGTTCATCGAGCTGTTTGATGTTCTCAGCGAATTCCGATCCCGTCCGATAGCGGCGGCAGGAATCGTCGTTTTCCTGTTCGCTTTTTTGCCAGACAAGATGATTCGTGCAGAGCTGCCAGGAATCATCGTTCGTGGTGATTCGAAGCTTTCCGTCGATGAACTCGATCACGCACGACTGTCCCGAGGCATCGGCGATCATCAGGTGAACTGGCGTTTCGACAAAACTCACGTTGTACGACTTCGCCAGTTCCACGGCTTCGTCGACATTCCTGGCGTAGTCGATAATCAGTCGCATCAGTGTGGAATGAATCACGCTCGGCTTGGCAGGATCGACGGGAGGCTCGGCGTGCTTCACGGCCATGTCCGCGACGGCCACGCCATGTCGATTCATTCCATCCATCAGGTAATACGGAGTTCCCAGCAGCGCGAATCGCTGCAGCAGATTGGTCTGGTCGAGGTCCTTCCGATTCAGGCCCAGGTACTGCAGATCGATGACAGCAATCGACGCCAGCCCATTGCGATCGTGAACGCGAAGGATCAGGAAGACGTCGTTGTAATAATCGAAGTTGCGACCAAAGAACACTCGATCATCGTTGGATCTCAGCACAACAGTCGAACAATGCTCGCCCTTATCATCGATCGTCTTCACCGGCTTCGGCAGGAAATAACGCTTCAGGCCCAGCATCACGGGCAGCGTGAAATCGGGAAACAGCGTCTCCAGGCACGAGTCCTCCAGGTTCTTCACATTCATGCCGCGCTGACGGATCTCGTCGATGTGGTAATCGACGTAATAGTCCATCACAAACGCATTGGTCCCGGGCACTCGACGCAGAGAATTCAGGGTCCGCACATAGTCTTTGATCGCGAACCCGATGACCAGCACCACTGCAAGCGTGATCAGGCCCAGCCAGCGCAGCCGACGCTTCCATCGCCCCTGTTTGGGGTCGACGGGCTTCGTTCCATTGTCTTCGGGCGTCATGGCACAGTGTTCGTGTGGGACCGATATCAAGTCAAGGCCCGAGCCGGGCCCGGCGATTGGCGTCGAGACAGTACTTCTGGTGGCAGACTGTTCGCGCCAAGGACAGGTAACAGGCGACCCGCAACAACTACCAAACTATGATCATTCTTCAAAGATCTTTTTCAGGTCAAAACGAGACCATAGCGGGGCTTTGTCCGGCTTTGCACAACAAATGGGGTCTGACCCCTCCCAATCTGGTTTCAATTCAATCCGGATACTGTGGCTGGGGTCTGACCCCATTTGTTGTGCAAAGCCGCTTTGTCCCCTCGCCCCCGTCTTCGGGGGTGAGGGTTAGGGTGAGGGGGCTGATAAAAAGCGAGCCCACCTTTCCGGTGACTCCCATTCGTCCCATCTGACGCGACATCAGTGACAGAGAATCCACCGCCGAACCTGAGTCCCGCAACTTGAGCAGCAATTGACCGTGCTGTGCCACGCACGCTGACACCACGTCGAACCTTCAGGCGCCGCGGCCGCGACAGCTTTCAGACAATACTCGCCACCTGCTGTACACAGATGCGCCTGCTCCAGTCCCTGCAGCAGACTGCCCGGTGAGACTCGCGACGGCTGGCTCGCCTGAATGACCTGCGCCGCCATCAAGGCCTCCGTCTGATACTCAGAACAATGCACGCCCTCCGCGCGCTGCCCCGTCAGATGATGCTTGATCGAGTACTTGCGTCCCAGTTGAGATTCCAGATGAGCCTGATAGGCCGACGCCTGATCCGCCGAAAAACGCCGTGCCGGATTGACCACACGAATATCGCAAGGAGTCTGCAGTCGCAGATACTCCTCAAGAGTCGACTTGCGAACGCCCACGCCGTTCATGCTGTCGTAAACGGTCACGTCGTTGCCGTTCACGACAACGCCCCCCACATGCGTGTACCGGCTCTGCGAAAAGACTTTGACGGCCAGGCAATCCCCCTGGCTGAAAATCAGCGACCCCGTCTGCAATTGGGCACGCACATCGGCCACAACCTCGGCAGAAACCGGCTCCGTCGACGAACCTTGCCCACAACACGTCAAAGCCGCAACGAACAACAGCATTTCCATTGCCAACTCCCCTGTGAATCCCCAATGGTCCGACAACGTAAACGCAACAGCCTCGAAATCGGATCACGCCGTTTCGCAGGACAGATTTCTAATCTGTCCGTGTCCGACAAAATTCTCGGCGAGCCGGAGGCCGTAAGGCTCCGGACAATGAACATCCACAGACTCCGAGGAGTTGCGGCTGGGTGGACGATCAGCAGTCATCAGCATACTGGCCCTCATATCGGGTGCCACTCAGCGCGGGTAACGAGATTTCGGTATGGTTTCCGTTGGGCTTGCCCCAACGGGACCAGCAACTTGTCGGCTACACCGACCGACTTTACAAACGTTCTTGCTCTCCGTCCGGCTTGTCCAGGCGGAAGCCGCGACTAACCCGCTACAGTAGGTTCCATGCAGACCGAAATGCGAAGTTGCGAGCTGCACAGTCGTTGCTTCCGTCCGGACAAGCCAGGACGGAGAGCAAACACTGAATCTGATGCCCCAAGTAGCTATCCAGTTGTTGGTCCCGCCGGGCAAGCCCGACGGAAACCAATGACCACCAATTGGCGGATACATACGACGACGATCCCGTCTTCGATCGCTCAGTGTATTGAGTGTCGCCAATCTGTACGATGAAGCTTCTTCATCATCCAGTTGTCGACAAAGATCGTCTCTATGCCAGACTATCGACATGCAATGTTCTTGGCCTTGCTGCTTGGCATTGGTTGCGGCTCTGCGAATCAATCCGCTCAGAAAGTTGAGGTCCCCGGTTCGATCGATCAACCACAGCAGCGGGATCCCGAGTGGGTTGAAGCCATTCGGGACGGTCGCCGCCCGAAAGCCGTGGATGTGGAGGATGCAAAGAGCTGGCTGGGGAAGCATCTGACCAACGGGATGACGACAAAGCAGCAGGTCCTGGACCTCTTTGGATTGCCTGGGCGGAACAGTGAGATTCAGCCGGGACAACTCGATCGGCCGAAGCGCGATGGAGTGAAGACGATTCAGTACCGCCTGTGGGAACACGATCCCGTCAACTGGGGATATCTGGTGCTCCACATCGATGCGAAGACCGATGTCCTGGAGACTTGGGAAATCAGTCACAGCGTTTGCGGATTTTGCCCGCACACCTTCGCGTTTGACGGGGATTGGCGACTGGAAGGAAAGATGCTGGCGGGATGTGTCGGAGCGGATCGAGCGGGCACCGATACCCTGATCCTGCCGCGACTAAAACCCACGGACGGATCCCTGCTCGTCCGGCTGTCGAACCTAGCCCCCGAGATTGACCATGTCTCCGACATGTCACTGGCGGCAGTCTCTCTGGACGACGACGAGGAACTCGATGTTTCGCCCGATGGAGAACTTGTCGTCTGGCGACCGCTGCGCGAAATCAGCATCCAGCGGCCACGCGATAATGCTCAGCACTCGACCATGGAATACGCACTGGAGGCAACTGGAGATGTCATCGTTCTTGAAGTGCGGAACACGGCCGCCTTCGAAGTGTCGATGCGAAAGAAGTTCCTTCACCGTGAACCTGACAATGGCCGGACCGCGCTGTCGGTGAGCTTTGGACAGGGCCCCGCAACAGAAGTCCAACCGGTGGGAACAAAATTCCTGCGCCGCGTCGTGATCCCGTTGCCCGAAACAGCGTCTCGCGTGACGTTGCAATCCGAAGGCGGTTTCTGGTTCGTGCGACGATTATGGATCGGCAAGCAATCTCCCCATCAAACGCCACCGCAGTGGCAACGCCCCGGCAACGCGAATCCAGCCAACCTCGCTCCAGGTGAATACGTCGATCTGGATTTCCCCTGTCGATGGAGTTCGGTCGACTCGTCCCGTCGAACCGCGTTCGCCCTGCGTTTGCGAGGACATTACGAGTTCCCGCGTCACCATTGATCCCAGACCTGACGTCGCAGCATTTTGCAGGTGGCCCGCTTGCCCGCTCCGGGTGCCACTGACGGCGGCTTTGAGCCGCCAGTGTTTTCGGTCGTGAAGTGTCACGATGCGGTCATGACACTCAATTTTAGGATCAGCCTAGAACATCAAGAGCACTGGCGGCCCAAAGCTGCCGCCAGTGGCACCCAATGCGGCCTGTTGTATCGATGGACTGAGTGCCACCCAACGCTGGATATGGTTTCCGTTAGGCTTGACCCAACGGGGCCGGCAATTACAAGCTACTAATCGCCCTTTCATCCGATCGGCTCTCCGTTCCCGGCTTGTCCGGACGGAAGCAACGTTGTCATGTCATGTGGCCCGCGTTTCGATTTAGCCATTACGCAGGGACTGTTGGAGAGTACAACCGAAGTGCCATCCGGCGACACTTGGAAGATAACAGGCAGCCTGGTAGTCGTGGCTTCCGCCCGGACAAGCCGGACGGAGAGCTGGAACGTTCGTAAAATCGGTCGGTGTAGCCGACAAGTTGTCGATCCCGTTGGGGCAAGCCCAACGGAAATCGCCCTCCAAATCGTTACCCGCGTTGAGTGCCACCCAGCCGGCGAGCGGGGTAATCCCCGACCCCGCAAAACAGTCCACACCACAATCGGAATCAGAGTAAAACGGTTTCCGTTGGCCTTGTGCCAACGGAACCAGCAACTGGTCAGCTACCAAAGCCTCAAACGACCCATCAGGCTCTCCGTCCGGCTCGCCCGGGCGGGAAGCAACGACTGATCAGCTACAAGTTGGGTGACACAGCTTGCCGCTTCGCTAGCTGTGTGCGAAGCACAAGAAGTCGATTTGAAGGAGAACTTACTCTGACTGCGTCACCCCAGGGGAGAAGACGGCAATCGGCCGATGATCGTGTGCCACTGGCTCCGCCGGCGGCAGCTGTGAGCCGCCAGTGTCTTCGATCGTGAAATGTCACACGCAGCCGAAGGGCAAACTCGGGTTGCTATTTCGCTGGTAGCCCACACTCGACGAGAATTGACTTGACCTTTTCCGACCCTACATTAGCGAGAAGGGCACCCTCGCGCCAGAATAAGCTCAGGTCGGCACAAAGACCAAATATCAAGAACACAAATGCGACGACAAGTGTCGGAGCTATTGTTGAAAGTCGTGTTTGGGTGAAGAAAGGAAAAAGGCGGCGTATCCTGCTGTTTAGGTAAACATCAGCAGCCCCACACGGGGCCAGAAAGGAACGCCACCCATGCGACAGACTACGACGAACGAAGCGGGGAATCCAGCGGTTGGAACCACAGTGAGCGAACGATCCGTGATCGGTTTCCCCGATTGTGATCCTGGTCGCAGCCCCTTGGATGAACTTGTCCGCGAAGGAGCCAGGAAGATGCTGCAAGCGGCCTTGGAGAGTGAAGTCCAGGGGTTCCTGGAACAGCATTCCTCCCGCGTTGACGAGCAGGGCCGCCGCCAGGTTGTTCGGAACGGTCACTTGCCGCCTCGCGAGATTGTCACGGGAGCCGGACCGTTGGAAATTGCCCAGCCTCGCGTGCGGGACAAGTCGCCGGATGCCGCCAGCCGTGTCCGGTTTTCCTCGTCGATTCTTCCTCCGTACCTGCGGAAGAGCAGGTCCATCGAAGAACTGATTCCCTGGTTGTATCTCAAAGGGATCTCGACGGGCGACTTCTCGGAGGCATTACAGTCGCTGGTCGGTCCTGAGGCCAGTGGCTTCAGTGCCAACGTGGTGGTTCGTCTCAAGGAGCAGTGGTCCCAGGAATACGACGCATGGAGCAGGCGTGACCTGACCGGGAAGCAGTACGTCTACCTCTGGGCCGATGGCATTTATGCGAATGTTCGGCTGGAAGATGAGGCGAATTCGCGTCAATGCCTGCTCGTTCTGATGGGCGCGACCGCTGAAGGAGAGAAAGAACTGATCGCCGTCATCGATGGCTACCGGGAGAGTAAGCAGAGTTGGATGGAACTGCTGCTGGACCTCAAGCAGCGCGGGTTGACCGTCGATCCCAAGCTGTCGATCGGCGATGGGGCTCTGGGCTTCTGGGCAGCTCTTCGCGAAGTCTATCCCAAGACCCGTGAGCAACGCTGCTGGGTCCACAAGACAGCCAATGTGCTCAACAAGATGCCCAGGAGCGTTCAGCCAAAAGCCAAGGCCGACATTCACGAGATCTGGCAGGCCGAGACCAGGGAAATGGGAAACAAGGCCTTCGATCACTTCCTGGAAAAGTACGCTGCCAAGTACCCCGATGCCTGCGAATGCCTCAAGAAAGATCGTGACGCTTTGTTGACGTTCTACGACTTCCCCGCAGAACACTGGGGACACTTACGGACCACCAATCCAATCGAAAGCACGTTCGCCACCATCAGGCTCAGACATCGAAGAACGAAAGGCAATGGAACCCGGCGAGCAAGCCTCACGATGATGTTCAAACTCGCTCAAGCCGCTCAGTCGAAGTGGAGAAGACTCAACGGACACCAGCTGATCACACTGCTCATTCAAGGACGCATTTTCATTGACGGGATTCTACAACTTGCCGCCTGATCCAAGATTCTGCAAACACAACAATTGACAATATCTCCAAGTGTCGTAAGAAACACCTCATCCGCTCTGGGAAAACCAAATTGGCTTCGAACAACTTGAATGATGCATGACGCGAAGCAAACAAACGACAACGAATAGATAAGGTGGTTTTCCGAATGCTGTCGAAACAATTGCTCTTGGATTGATCGACTCCAAAGCGGTTTTCCCTTTGAATCCTCGTAAGTTCGTAGAATGAACCAAGCAACTTCTCCCTGCACATAAGTTAGTGACAGATTTCGCAGGAAGCATTGACGACTTAGCGAGGAACGACTGCACAAGTACCACAGTATTCCGCAGCTGGTCGCGATCAAGGTCTGGCGGGTCATGATGTACACCACAACACCCAAGGAAAGTGTAAAAAACGCAAGCCCTACGGCACCGGTCACTTCGGTCCCTAGGTTCTTAATCAACCCAGAGGCTGAGCTAGGTGATGGAGCAGCACCGGGTGCGGAAGACTGTGGATTACCGCTTTGATGCAGAATCGACGAGACAGCAGGCAGGTACGTTGAGACTGTTGCCATGTAGACAAACAACGTGATTGTGCCCGTAAAACCATATCGAAGAATGTCATGAATGGAGAACCCTAACTGTGTGGCAGCCTTTGAAACAATGGCCTCGGGGTTTGAAGTCTTCGAAAGGTCAGCGCTTTCAGTCACGTTGCTGTCCTAAGTACTTGTTGGTTGGGGCTAACTCGGATCGATAGAATTGCATCTGCTGTGGTCTTATTCGTCAACCATTGCATGACCGTTAGAGATGAAAACGAATATTGGCTGGATCGGATCACGACGATCCGATGCCCTATTGGGTCGCGCACTCGGGGGCGATGGCTTTTGCTTTTCGCGCTGTCATTCAAGCCCGAAAACGGTCAAAAGAGCACGGGCAGCCCAAAGCGGCTGCCCGTGGCACCCAAGCCAAGGATGAACCGTCGCCTGTTGGTAGCGAGACCCAATCATGTCGATGACGGTGTTCATCTCGGCTGTCTCCCGTGAGTTTCACGCGCGGGATCCGAAGCAGCCGCAGTCGTTTGAGTCGTATCGCAGTGTGCTGACTCGGTCGTTGCGGCTATTGGTGCGGGATTGTGAGGTTGTTGTTCAGGAGGAGTTGGTTCAGGGGCTGGGTGATCTGCTGGCGACGCTCGATAGTGAGGTGCAGCGCAGCACGATTGTCATTCATCTGATCGGTGAGATGGCAGGAGCGTCTCCCGAGGCCGCGGAAGTGCGGCGGTTGCGGGAACGGCACTCGTCGTGGCTGGCGCATGAGCCGGAATTGGCCGAGGCGATTGGGGACGGAGACGGCGTCAGCTATACGCAGTGGGAGGCGTACCTTGCGTTTCAGCATCGAACTGGCCGGCTGGTGTTCGTGGCGGACGAGCAGGCTCCGCGGTCGCCACTCTGCCAGCCGGACTTTGAGCAACGACACTCACAGGCTCGGCACCGCCAGCGGTTGCAGGTGACGGGCGAGCATTACGAGCCGTGCTACGACCAGCGCGATCTCGCTCGAAAAGCGGTTGCGTCGATTGAGCGACATGGCCTGCGGCGGAACTCGGTGACCCCCGCGAGGCCCGAGGCGGTGCAGGCGGCAAAGCAAAATATCTCGGCGTTTGCTCACGATGTCGGAACGCAGCTTCGCCAGGCGGCGAAGTCGGCAGTGTCGGACTACGACCCGGCGGGGATCGAGCCGTACCTGAAGGCGATCGACACGGCGTCACTGCAGCGGGAACTCGACCGCCGCTCCGCCCTGGCGATGTTGCATGAACATCAAGAGGAGACTCGCGAAGCGGCGCAGGCTGATCCGACTCCGGCTAACCTGTACGACCTGGCCTTCGCCGAGCTGGCCATGGGCAACTATCGAGAGGCGATCGACGCCGCTCGTCGACTGGCCGAAGAACAGGTCGCACTGATGCTGGCCGAGCCGGACCAGCACGACCAGCACCGCGAGCAGGCCCTGAACGCCTACTTGTTATGGCACGAAGCCGCTCAACTGGCAGGCCACCGCGACGATGCGATCCAGGCATTGCAGCAGGGATGCTCACTGGTCGACCGCGACCGAGAACCAGTCCTGTGGGCTGACCTCCACGAACCGCTCGCCGAGTACTACCTCGACCACGCCCTGTTCGACAAGGCGGAGCCGTTAATCGACGAGATCGTCGACATCCGTGAAGATCAGGGCGAGCACGATCCCGCCCTGCCGAATAGTTTGCTCCTTTGGTGTCGACTATTGGATGCAGACGCTAAGTATCAAAGCGTCATCGATGTGGCCGCACGCGTAGAGCGGCTGCGGAGTCAACAGGTTCCTCCGGACTTGGCGGGAATAGCGTCTGCATTGTCGCACCGAGCCAGTGCATTACAAACTCTCGGGCGCTTCCGCGAGGCCGAGCCGGTGATACGCCGCGCGCTGGCTATGTTTGAGCAGACTTTGGGCAGCAACCACCCCAGAATCGCCATCGACCTCAACAACCTGGCACAATTGCACCAGGCCACAAACCGGCTGGCGGAGGCTGAGCCGCTGATGCGACGCGCGCTGGCCATTGACGAGCAGGCCTATGGTGGAGAGCACCCCAATGTCGCCCGCCACTTTGGCAACTTGGCGATGCTGCTCCAGGCCACGAACCGGCTGGCGGAGGCCGAGCCAATGTTGCGGCGCGCGCTGGCCATCGACGAGCAAGCGTATGGTGGAGAGCACCCCAATGTTGCACGCCACCTCAACAATTTGGCGCAGTTGCTACAAGCGGCGAATCGTCTGTCGGAGGCCGAGCCGCTGATGCGACGCGGGTTGGCCATCGACGAGCAGTCCTGCGGTGCCGAACATCCCCACGTCGCCATCCATCTTAGCAACTTGGCGCAGTTGCTCCTGTTCACGGACCGTCTGGCTGAAGCCGAGCCATTGATGCGTCGCGCGCTTGCCATCGATGAGCAGACGTTCGGAGCCAATCACCCCAGCGTTGCCATCGGCCTCAACAACCTGGCGGCGTTGCTCCAGGCTATGAACCGTCTGGCAGAGGCTGAGCCGTTGTTGGGTCGCGCGCTGAATATCCTGCGGGGGATTTTGGGAGATAATCATCCTCAGACACAAATTGCTAGTGAAAACTACGACCTGTTGCGGCTCAAGTTAATCTTTAGACTTCCGCAGTTTGGCGAGTCGAAAAGCGAATAATCAGCATCAGTGTCTCCACGCATCGTATTTCGGCGTTCTGGCCCAGAGGTCACACGACGAGCCGCCAAAGTAGCCATCATCGCTCCTGCGTGATGAGCCTTGCGGTACCAGCTTTCTGCGGACGATCAGCGTTGCTTTCAACAAGCCCCATTGTGTGAGTGCTTTCCGGTTGGTTGCTGGATGGAACGCCCAAAGTCTCTCGTGAAAGGCTCATCACGCGGGAGCGATGATGGCTACTTTGCAAGATCGACTCTGCCAGGGGTGATATGGATGCGGAGCCGCATAAGTTCATGCAAAGTCGCAATTGGCAGTCTTCGGAATGAGGTCCGGGGCCTTACGGCCTCCGGCTCGCCAGTCACGAATTTTCAAAAATAATGTTGTCGAGCGCACAGCCTCGGAATAAACTTCCCACCAACAATCCGCCGCTGCACTGTAACAAACAGGCCGCAATCTCCTTCGAGACTGCGGCCTTTTTTGGTCGACGCGGCAGATCGTGAATGGCGCTCGATGACGACCCGCGATCCTTGTCGAGGGTCTGCGTGGAAAATGTGTCCCGGTCAAAGCGACGCTTCGGGCAGGTTTCGAGGTTCTGTCGGACCGAGAATTAAGACGTTGGCAGAACGATGGAGGGCAGAACGATGAAGTCCTGGATGTCCAAGGGGTTGCCAGAAACTCTGCCAATGTCTGCCAAAGTCTGCCAAATCAAAAAGAGGGAAAGCTGGATGTGTCGGCGCAAGATTTCAAGAGGTTGGCAGAACGATGGGGGCAGAACGATGAAGTCCTGGATGTCCAAAGGGTCGCCAGAAACGCTGCCAAAGTCTGCCAAATCAAAAAGGGATGCCGGTTGTGTCGGCGCGAAATTTTAAAGAGGTGCGGTGATTGGTCTGCGATTCGACGAGGTCCAGAGTCCTGGATGTCCAAGGGGTCGCCAGAACTCTGCCAATGTCTGCCAAAGTCTGCCAAATCAAAAAGGGATGCCGGTTGTGTCGGCGCGAGATTTCAAGAGGTTGGCAGAGCGATGGGCAGAACGATGAAGTCCTGGATGTCCAAGGGGTCGCCAGAAACACTGCCAAAGTCTGCCAAAGTCTGCCAAATCAAAAAGGGGAAAGCCGGTTGTGTCGGCGCGAGATTTCAAAAGAGGTGCGGTTGCCAGAAACTCTGCCAAAGTCTGCCAATTGAAACTTGGGGGCCAGGGGCCGGGACTGGGAAAGCCACTCTGCGAAGTTCCCAAAGAGTCTGCCAAAGTCTGCCAAATGAAATGGGCGGAGATCGCGGTCGGGTCAGGACTCCCGCGTCGAATTTTTTCGGACCCATTCACCAATCTACAGCCCCGAATCCCAAGTTCGTCAACTTCGGATAAAGCGATAGTAAGCTATTGGCTTTATCGGCTGACCCTTGAACTTCGGGCCGCTGAACGCTACTTTTCGCCCCTGTGAACGAGTGATTACCGCTCGGCGCTGATTGTTCGCCCCGAGTGTCTTGATGGCCGGTCCTAAGTGCTGGCTAATCCCTATTTTGCGGCTGCTGTCGCGGCAGCCCGGTCTGGAAGGTTTGAATGACTCAGTACGTCTATTACTTCGGCGATGGTGTGGCCGACGGTGATGCCAGTATGAAGGCCCTGCTCGGGGGCAAAGGGGCCAATCTGGCTGAAATGGTGCGAATCGGACTCCCGGTCCCGGCTGGTTTCACGCTGACCACTGAAGTCTGCACCTATTACTACGCGAACAACCGCACCTTCCCTCAGGAACTGAAGCAGCAGGTTCTGGAAGCGTTGCGTCGGGTCGAAAGGGTTATGGGTGCCGAGTTTGGCTCGTCAAATAATCCGCTGCTCTTTTCGTGTCGATCCGGGGCTCGAGAATCGATGCCCGGTATGATGGACACGGTGCTGAACATTGGCCTGAACGACACCACCGTCGAAGCCCTGGCAAAGCAGACCGGCAACGAGCGCTCCGCCTGGGACAGCTATCGCCGCTTCGTCCAGATGTACGGCGATGTCGTGCTGGAGTTGAAGCCCAAGGACAAGACTGAAGGAGACCCGTTCGAGGTTGCACTGGAGCACAAGCGGGAAAAGGAAGGCGTGAAGGAGGATTCGCAGCTTTCCGTGAAAGCCCTGAAGGAACTGGTCACTGAATTCAAGCAGCTCATCAAGACCCGCGCCGGCAAGGACTTTCCGACCGATCCCATGGAACAAGTCTGGGGAGCGATCGGCGCCGTGTTCGGCAGCTGGATGAATGACCGCGCGATCGTTTATCGCCGCACCTATGGCATTCCTCATGAGTGGGGCACAGCCGCCAACGTTCAGGCGATGGTGTTTGGCAACCTGGGTGACGACTGTGCGACGGGTGTGGGTCTGACTCGCGATTGCGCTCTTGGTACCCCCGGCTTCTGTGGCGATTACCTGATCAATGCGCAGGGCGAGGACGTCGTGGCTGGTATTCGCACGCCGAAGCGCATCGAAGAAACTCTGTCGAAGGACATGCCCGCTGCCTTCGCGCAGCTCAATGACATCGGCAAGAAGCTCGAAAAGCACTATAAGGAAGTGCAGGACATCGAGTTCACGATTCAGCGTAACAAGGTCTACATGCTGCAGACTCGTAATGCGAAGCGAACGGGTTTCGCCGCGGTGCGCATTGCTGTGGATCTGGTCAACGAAGGCTTGATCTCCGAAACCGAAGCCCTGCAGAAGCGACGCATTCCTGCCGACGACCTGTCGCAATTGCTACAGCCGATCTTCGATCCCGCTGGAAAGAAAGCCGCAACCAGCGAAGGCCGATTCCTGGCAAAGGGCATCAATGCCGGTCCCGGAGCGGCATCAGGTGTCATCTGCCTTTTTGCGGATGAAGCGGAAGCGTTCCACGAAAAGAATCCGAACGTCGACATCGTGCTGGTTCGAAAAGAAACCAGCCCCGAAGACCTGCGCGGGATGAAGGCGGCCAAGGGCATTTTGACAGCGACCGGCGGGGCCAGCTCACACGCGGCACTCGTCAGTCGCCAGATGGGTAAGGCCTGTATCGTCGGCTGCTCGGCGATCGACGTCGATTACACGACGAAGACAGTGAAGGTTGCCGGCAAGACGCTGAAGGATGGCGACTTCATCAGCATGGACGGCTTTTCGGGTGAAGTCTTCGAAGGCCAGGTGCAGACCAAGGCCAGCGAAGTCATCCAGGTTCTTGTCAACAAGACGATGAAGCCCGAAGAATCGGAGACCTATCGTCGCTACGCTCAGCTGATGGGCTGGGTCGACAAGTACCGCAAGCTGCGAGTTCGCACGAATGCGGATACGCCCGGCCAGGCTGACGAAGCTGTGGCCTTCGGTGCTGAAGGGATCGGACTGTGCCGCACCGAGCACATGTTCTTCGATCACCTCGACGAAATCCGTCACATGATTGTGGCAGAAACCAAGGAGACTCGCGAAGAGGCGCTCGCCAAACTGCTGCCGTTCCAGCGAGCCGACTTTGCGGGCCTGTTCCGCAGCATGAATGGTCGACCGGTGACCATTCGATTGCTCGATCCGCCGCTGCATGAGTTCCTGTCAGATCGTCACCTGGAAGAGCAGCCTGACCTGGCACAGAAGCTGGCCAAGTGGACTGGCTTGTCGCTCGACGCCGTTAAGCGCCGAGTTGGCGAACTGCACGAAGCCAACCCGATGCTGGGCCATCGCGGCTGCCGACTGGGGATTGTGTATCCCGAAATTACCGCCATGCAGGCCCGGGCGATCTTCGAAGCTGCCGTGCAGGTGAAGAAGGAGGGGATCAACGTTGTTCCCGAAGTCATGGTCCCGCTGGCCGGGTTCGTGACGGAGTTCAAGAACCAGGAAAAGATCATCCGCGCGACGGCTGAATCAGTCTTCAGCCAGACTGGCGTAACACTCGAGTACCTCGTCGGCACGATGATCGAAGTGCCCCGCGCTGCCATTCGCGCCGATCAGATTGCGAAGGACGCCGAGTTCTTCAGCTTCGGCACGAACGACCTGACCCAGACGACGCTTGCCATCAGCCGCGACGACTACGGTCCGTTCATCGGGTTCTATCGCGAGAACGACATCATCCCGAACGATCCGTTCCAGACGATCGATCAGGAAGGTGTTGGCGACGTGATGCGGATTGGTGTCGAACGCGGCCGATCTTCGCGCAAGGATCTGAAGATCGGTATCTGCGGCGAACACGGCGGCGACCCAGCCTCGGTCATGTTCTGCCACGACATCGGCCTGAACTACGTGAGCTGCTCACCACGTCGAGTGCCCATCGCCCGGTTGGCCGCCGCTCAGCAGGCACTGGCCAGCAAGTAGTTCGTTGCTCGGTTCAACTTTCAAACCAACTCTCGAACACCCGGCACACTCAAATGTGCCGGGTGTTTTCAATTCCGCTACTTCGCAGCACCCCGCTTCTTTGGACATGGACGAGTCCAAGCCGGGCGATGTCATTTGCCTCTCAGAAAGTAGTCTTCGACATTGCTGTGACAAGTTGTGATCAACACCTTATCATTTCACGCCTCAGGTAACCGAAATGTCTTTCATTGGGCCAGCATGTCTAGAGACGACGATTGGGATGACGACTACGACGACGGGCCTTCCCGAACCGCTCGCCGCGTGCGAAAGAAACCGAAGTCGCGCCGGAAAAAATCGACTGATGTCGGCCTGATCGTGCTCCGCGTTTTCGGCTACCTCGCGGCTGCCCATGGTGCTTTGGGATTGATACTCAACGCGCTCGGCGTCTTGATTGCCATCTTCTTCCTGCAGAATCTGATATTGACGGTGCTAGGCATCGTGTACTGCCTGTTGGTCGCGCTCGGAATTACAGGCGCCGTCGGCGGCAACATTCCTGTCTCGCGGGAAACCAAAGTCGGCGGTCGAGCTGGCATCGTTCTTGGGATCGTGATCATCGAGGGGACACACTGGGGCAGCGTCTTATTGATGGTCTTGATTGCCGGTTACATGGGGCCCAGGGACAAGCCCGTCGTGACGTTTTTCAATCCTGCGCCGCCTGACAAGAATCCTCCGATCACTCAGCCCACACCTTCGGTGCCAGCCCCCGCTGCGCCTGCTGTGGCTCCTGCTCCCGTGCTGAAGTTATCCAATCTGCGACATATCGATCGCAACAAAGGCTATTCCCTTCTTCCCCCAGCGGGGTGGAGCCTGCCAACGAGTACTGAACCCAGTTTCATCGCTCCGGCCTTGAACGGAATCACGTCCAACCTAAGCATCGATCTCGATACTTTTTCCGGGACACTGAACGATTTTTCCAATCAGCAACTGGCGGCCACACGCAGTTCCATGCCCGACGCGACCAGGGTGTCGCAGTCTGAATTCCGCACCTCGGCAGGCCAGGTCGGGATCAAGCACGTCGTTAAGACCAGTTTCAACGGCCAGGATCTGCGGATCTCGCAGTATCTCTTCGAACACGGGGATCGAAAAATCCTGGTCACTGCAGGAATTCATGTCCGCAACTTCGAGGCACTCGACGGACTGATCGATTCAAGCGTCAAGACGCTCGAACTCACACAGGCATCCGTCCCAATTCGCACGCAACCCAATGTTTCAAACGCAACCGCGCCACCTTCGCAGCAGCGCTTGTTCAGCACGACCGTTATTGGATTCTCGGGCAATGGCGATATCGGTGTAGTCGCAACAAAGGCGCTCAGCAGTGTTCCTGAAGTGGATTCGAAAAGCATTCGATATGACTCGGCTACCAAGAGCTTAAGCATGTCGTTGATGGGTTCATCGATTAACACCGCCAACATCAGCCAGGCTCTGCAGTCGGCAGGCATTCAAACTCGCGGAGTTCGCCTGACAACATCCAATCCTGGCTTCTGACCGCAAACGTCGTATTGAGACGACTTTCAGAATCGGAATCCCGCTCGAACCATGCCGACGCTGCTGAGGTCGAAGTCTGGCGTCGGTCCTGCGAACTTGGCCTGGCGATTGAAGACGTACCCGCCTTCGACAAAGGCCGAATGTCGACCCGAATCCCACCGAATGCCAAGCATGAAGCGGTCATCGGTCAATTGGATGCGGTCGTGGACGACCGTCGGATCACCAATGTTCGCCTGCCATGCTTCGGCCGTGTACTCGTAAGTTCCGTAGAGCCAGAAATCCTTGCACTTGCGGCGGCCCAGGTAATAGCTGATGCGCGACTTGGGGTAGAGCATTCGCAGCTCCCAGCGCGGCGCTGGTGTCCAGACGGCACCGACATGAGGGATGGTCAGCAGGTTGACTCGATCCCAGAACGCGACGCCGGCAACCCACATCCATTGAGGCGACACCCAGTAGTTCAGGATCACGCGGCCGTCGTAGTTGAACGCGTTGCTGTTCAGCTTCGCGCCGAACCCGTCAACAATCTGTGGATGGAATCCCACCTGGGCACTCCACGGACCCTCTGTCATGAAGCCCAACTCAAAATCGGCAGAGATCTGGTCCACCTGGCCCGGCAAATCGATCCCGCCCGGTCCATCCCAGTAGTGAGCATTGAAGTAGCCTGTCCCGGTGAAGATCACACCCGGCGCGATGATCTCGGACCACCGCAGGTTGGAGTTCCATTCGGTGATCTGCATCTGGCCCAACGTTCCGCCATTGGCGTTTGCAAGCGGTAAATATGCCCAGTCGTGATAGATGCTCCAACCCAGTCGCCACGGCTGGTAACCATCGATTCCATAACTGGCCTGGAATCCGTAGGGATCGTAATACCCGGGCAAGACGCGGACCGGCGCCATCGCAAATGGGTTGATAGTGTCGATCAGTTCAAAGAAGACTTGATGACCATCCAGGCAGACGGGGCACGGAGGAACCGGTACGAAGGGATCGTAGCAAGGACGCTCGGGGCAGCACGAATGGGTGCCGCAAAAGTCAGGACAGCAGGATTGCGGACAACACGTCCCGCAGCTCGGTTGCCCAAGTCCCGGCTGCATGTAAGGCTGCGGCATATCCGAGAACGGACCGGGAGCGGTCGATCCCGGTATTGGCCCGGGGGAGGGGACTGGCCCCGTTAAAGGCTGCGGCACAATGTTGAGCGCAGGGTCCTGGAAGGGAGCCGAATTCGTCACTCCCGGCAGCGGCGGGAGCGCGTCATTCGATTGAATCGGATTCGGATCGGCACCGAAGGTGGCGAGCCACAGCAGCAGGGGCATCACAGTCATGATGACTGGTTTGTAGCGCAACGTGGTGCGCTCGGGGAGACGAATCTTCAGCGAATCCCGCAGAAAAGCCAGATTTGTTTGTGGCCCTGGCGCGCCGGGCATTCAGCATCGGCAAGTGCTGCCGCTGACTTGGCGCATTCCTGCAATCATTGCCGATTGAGCCAGTTATGCGCTCGATGATCCGCGAAGTTGTGATCGGAGGTAATCGATCACCGCCCCCGCCGCCTGCTCGACCGGACAAGTACCGGAAGATGACTCCAACTGAATATCGTTTTCAACATCTGGAAGTCGAAACCACCAGAGGCCATCATCGTCCCCAGGGTGATTCTTGTGCCACTGGACGACTTTCACCGTTGGAAACTTGCGTCGAACAAGCTCGATCACTCGGTCAATATCGCGATCCATCAGCGGGGCACCGTGCGGTGAACTCGCAATCCTGAGCAACTTTTACGTTGGCAATGTCACGGCCGTGACGTCGTCCGCAGCGGTGTGTAGTTCGATCGGTGGCGGGCTGACACAGGTCACAGCTCCCACGTTGCTGGGCAACGACGCCAGCGATCCGTCGATGAACGAATGATGCCAGAGCTGAGTCGACACGACTCCCACCAGCGACATTTCGATCGATGTTCGCAGCAGCGACTTTCGCATCGTCCGAACATCATGTCGCCAGCGAAGCACCGTGGCGGGATCGAAGTATCCGGCTCGACGCAGCGACTCTTCGCTGAGAAGTTCTTCGACGTAGGTGGGTGTGCTGGCTCCGCTGCGCGGGTCTGGGCACAGCGATTCCCACGGAGTCAGGAACATTGCCTTGCGACGGCGCGACATCGTCTTGGGAAGCCATCGTTCGGCGACGGTCCGCAGCAGGAACTTGTCGCGCAGGCCTCGCAGCTTCCACCGCGGCTGCAGCCTGGCCACGAAGTCGAACAGGTCTTCGTCGAGGAACGGGTGACGCATCTCAACCGATGCGTTCATGCAGGCGCGGTCCCCCTTTGAACTGAGCAGCATGCCCGACAACAGGGTTCGCGATGTCAGGTACAGTCCCTGGTTGAGCGGCGCCCAGCGACTCATGCGTTCGCTGTTCAGGCCCATCTCGGCAAATGGCGAACGGCCCTTGATGAACTCGCGCATCTGCGGGCTGTAGAAGTCAAACCGCGGAGTAAAAACTCGGCCAAACGCATCGAAGGCCGCGTTGTAACGTCCTCCCAGCGATCGCATGTGCCCTTCGATATCGCTCCACGGATAGTTCGGTGTTGCGATTCGCGTGTATAGCCTGCGGACTCCATTGGCCAGACCGGGAACGATGTTCAGCCGCTCCATCATCGAACTGCTCTTGAACCAGATGTAGCCGGCCAGCAGTTCGTCGGCCCCTTGACCTGTGAGTGCCACCTTGAACCCGTGCTCGCGAATCAATTGCGACAACCGCAGTACCGCGGCCGACGCGGTGTCGATCACGGGGGCTTCGGCGGCGCGAATCAGGGCGGGGTACTGGTTCAGGATGTCGGAGTTCGAACATCGCAGCACGACCGATTCGCAGCCCATGTGGCGAGCTGATTCGGCGACATCGTCCGTTTCATCAAGACGCGGATCCTCGACCGAGACTGTGAATGTCTTGATCGGTTTGCCCAGCACATGATTGGCAAGGGCCACGACGACGGTCGAATCGACACCACCGCTCAGGCAGCCCACGACTGGGACATCAGCCCTCAATCGGCGATCGACCGACTGAACCATCAGCCGTTCGAATTCATCGACGATCGCATTGTCAGACAGGCTGGTGTCCTCGTGCCCGCGATCGGGATAGTCGATCTGCCAGTAGACCTTGTCTTCCACCTTGGCAGTCCCATCAACGGGATTGCGCTGGATCGACAGGTAATGTCCCGGCAGCAGCGTCTGGACACCCTCGAAGCACGTGGCTGGGCCGGGCACGGACATGCAGGTAAAGATCTGCTCGACGCCGCGCCAGTCGGGGGTCGCCTTGACCATGCCCGATGCCAGCAGCGCCTTGATCTCGGACGCGAACAGCAACCAGCCGTCTCGAATGGCCCAGTACACCGGGCAGATTCCAAACCGGTCGCGGCCAATCACCAGCCGTTGAGTGTTCTCGTCCCAGACAGCGACCGCAAACTGCCCGCGCAGCTTGTTCCACATGTCGTCGCTGTGTTCTTCCCACAGGTGAACGACGTTCTCGAGGTCCGAGTGCGTGGTAAATCGGTGACCGCGCTTCTGGAGCTCGGCTCGCAATCGCTCGTAATCAAACAGTTCACCGTTGCCGACGGTGATCACCGTTTGATCTTCGTTCATGAGCGGTTGCCGGCCATCTTCCAACCCGATGATGCTCAGGCGGCGGTGTCCCAGTCCCAAGCCAGGCCGCACCAGAATTCCATCCTCATCTGGACCACGATGAATCAGCGTATTGGACATGCAACGCAGGCTGTCCTGCGAGACCGGTCGATGGCCCGACAGATCGATCAGTCCGGTAATTCCACACACTTAGGGCTAGCTCCTGCGACAGGGGGCGGGCAGGCTGACAGGTCAACCTGAATAGGCGGGATCGACGATAAATTTCCCACCGCCGATTACGGAGAATCGACGATTATGGCGAAGGCTTAAGAATCGGACGGACAACCAAGTGGATGCCGTCCATAGCACCCGCTCAACAAGAAAACATGTTCCTGATCTTGAGAGAGTCGGGTGCCTCGTGACACCCTTTCGTGGATATCAGTGTACCGAATGGGATGCACAGGGCAACAACTTTTTGACAGCATTTCGTGGGGAATCTGGGCCTCAATGGGCAGGCCAACTTGTCGAAAAACTCCTTTATGGATTCAAGTGTGGTTCTGATAGCCGCATGTCCCCAACAGATAGACCACCAGAATCTGCAAATAACGCATACTCGAACCGACCGAGCCCGAACACCCACGACTCATCGAGGATGGTGAACCGTCGCCAGTGCCCGATGAACACTTGCCAGGTCATCCGAAGAATGTATCTCCGCCCGGGGGCATAAAACACCACTTGATCCTCAGCCCATGGAAGCGACTGCTGCAAAAAGGAAGCGACGGCATCTGGCATTTGGGGATCGTTGGCATAGTCGTACCAGTCTGGGCCATGGGATGTATATCGAGTCAGCCAGTGCCCGTCTGGAAGCGTGCCGTAGTTTGGCGATCTCCTTTCCGACGATGGAGTCCCAGTAGACTTCTGCAGCGTCGTCGGTCAGCGGCCAGACAGACGCATGGTCAGCTGCGAGTGGCGGTTCGCGATCGTCAAACAATAACCAGTCCTTTTCCGGGTCGGCCTGCCGGCACCCTTGTGGGATCTCCATTTCACCAGCTCCTTTGGGAAGTCGAGAGCGATCGGCTAGCGGGTGCCGGCCATTTCTCGCGATTCCTCCCATTCGTCCATGGTCATCACGACTTCTCGCGCCTGGCTGCCGTTGTATGTGCCGACAACACCATCTTCGGCCATCCAGTCGATCATCCGCGCCCCGCGTCCATATCCCACGCCCAACGCGCGCTGCAGCAGCGACACACTGCCGCGCCCTTCGCGGATCACGATTTCCACGGCCTGATCATACAGGTCGTCTCGTTCTCGCGGTTCGGATGGACCTTTTCCTTTGCCGGTGCCCGATGACACGTTCAGCTGCATCAGTTCCTGATCGTATTCCGGCTGCTGATCGGCGAAGAAGTCGATCACGCGATTGACTTCATCGTCGCTGACGTACGTTCCCTGGGCTCGTCTCAGCGTGCTTGTTCCTGGAGCCATGTACAGCAGGTCGCCGTTGCCCAACAGCTTGTCGGCGCCCATCTCATCCAGCACGACTCGGCTGTCCATTCGGCTGGCGACCTGGAACGAAATGCGTGCGGGCAGGTTCGATTTGATCAGGCCTGTGATCACATCGACAGTCGGCTTTTGAGTCGCCAGCACCAGGTGGATTCCTACCGCGCGCGACTTCTGGGCCAGCCGGATGATGTGACCTTCCACGTCCTTGCCCGATGTCATCATCATGTCGGCCATTTCGTCGGCGATGATCACGATGTACGGCATCGTTTCGGGGATCAGATCAGCCTCTTCCGAGTCCGGATCGATATCCAGCTTTCGCAGGACCTTTTCCTTGCCCAGCTGGTTGTAGCTGTCGAGGTGCCGCACACCGACTCGCGCGAGCAGATCGTAACGCTCTTCCATCTTGTCGACGGCCCAGCCCAGCACGGCTTCGGCCTTCTTCATATCGGTGATGACAGGATGCATCAGGTGAGGGATGCGGCTATACGGCGAAAGCTCGACCATCTTCGGGTCGATCATCAGCATCTTCACCTGGTCCGGCGTGCGGCTGAGCAGCATCGACAGGATCAGCGTGTTCAGGCAGACGCTCTTGCCCGTTCCCGTTCGGCCTGCGATCAGCAGGTGCGGCATCTTGCACATGTCGATGACCATTGGTTTGCCGCTGACATCCTTGCCGACGAACAGCGGAATGCCCTTCTTGTCGAAGTCCTGCTGGCAAGTCTGGATCAGTTCCTTCAGACGGACCATCACGCGCACATCGTTGGGAACTTCCACGCCGACCGTGTTTTTGCCGGGAATCAGATCGGAAGAGCG
>JADMIO011409321.1_pt1 | contig 31669 bp, 23 predicted proteins | sample 8958161 | NCBI WGS metagenome assembly JADMIO01 (sample SAMN16585339, study PRJNA669376) | soil metagenome | isolation source: Crop rotation soil | place: USA: Cullars Rotation, Alabama | collected 2011 | reverse complement strand
GGCCGCCGGCGGCACCGCGGGCGGCAGCACCACCGGCGCGACGGTCGCCGGGGGCGCCCCGACCGGTGCGGCCGGTGGCGACACCAAGCACTGCGTCGGTGGCCGGCAGTTCGACCCGGGCATCGACTACTACGCCCCACCGTGCGTCGCCGGCCTTCCGGGCGCGCCGTGGCCCAACAACGGCGGCGCGACCTATCAGGGCGTCACCAGCAAGCAGATCGAGGTCGTCAACTACGTCGCCGACTACGGCGCCGAGGTCGACGCCATCTTGAAGGCACAGGGCCTCTACTACGACGCGAGCCAGGCGAAGCAGTGGAACGAGGCCTACGCGAAGTTCATCAGCTCGCACTACCAGCTCTACGGCCGCACGCTGCACATCGACACCGTGCAGGGCAACTGCCGGACGGTCCCGCCCGACTACCCGTGCTTGATCGGTGACATGGACAAGATCGTCCAGACCTACCACCCGTACGCCGTCTTCTGGTCGACGACCGTCTGCTCACAGTGCTTCGCCGAGCTGTCCCGGCTGCACGTCGTCAACTTCGGTGGCGGCGGCTTCTCCGACGACTTCCACAACGCCAACGCGCCGTACTCGTTCGACGGCGGCATGAGCGCCACGCAGATCGAGCTGAACTTCGCCGACTGGTGGTGTCACCAGATGACGAGCCAGGGCAACTCGGGACGCACCGCGATCTTCGCCGGTGACCAGAACGCCGCCGAGGACTTCCGCAACAAGCCACGGGTGCTCGGCGTCGTCAGCACCAACGACCCGGACAACGAGAACACCGTGAAGAAGGTGCTCTACCCGGCGCTGAAGCGCGGCTGCGGCGAAGAGGTCACCCACGAGTACTTCTACGCGCAGGACATCAACACCGCGACGACCCAGTCGCAGCAGAGCGAGCAGGCGATGAACACGCCGACCAACCCGGCGACGAGCGTGCTGTGCCTGTGCGACCCGGTCGCCCCGCAGTTCGGCCAGAACGCCTACGGCAACAACAACTACTGGCCCGAGGGCATCCTGGCGAGCGACCAGACGATGGACTGGGACTCGATCGCGCAGACCTACTCCAGCTCCAGCCATTCCGACGACACGCTGTCGTGCCCGAAGCACGGCAACGGGTGTGGTTGGGACGGCGCGATCGGGCTCGGCGGTGACCTGCCGCAGACGTCAGCCGCGCAGAGTGCGGCCGTCCACGTCTACCAGCTCGCGACCGGGAGCAAGTCGCTGCCGACGTCGGTGGCCAACCTCGACATCTTCTGGGAGCAGTACTCCATGCTCGGCACCCTCATCCAGGGCACCGGGCCGACGCTCACTCCGGCGCGCATGCAGGCCGCTGCCGTGCACATCCCGTTCCGTGGCGGCGGCGCGACCGGGCACCCGCTGCGTGGCTTCCGCAACGGCTCGTGGTGCTGGACGCAGGACGTGCGGGTCGTCTACTGGAACGCCAACGCGACGAGCCCCTACAACGGGAAGAAGGGGCACTACGTCGACATCGAGGGCAGCCGCTTCACCCTCGGGCACTTCCCGACGCTGAAGCAGCCGCCGGCTCCGACCGCCGACAAGAGGCGCTCATGAGCGCGTTCGACTCGTTGCCCCGTCCGTCTCTCGGCGCGGCCGGTGACCGGCTGAGCTCGCTGGCGTCGTCGACCAGGCTCGGGCCGACGGTCGTCCGCCGGCTCGTGCTCGGGGCGCTGTTCTTCCTGATCGTGCAGTCGGTCTTCCACCTCTCGCCGCAGGCGGTCGTCAGCGGCGTCTCGCTGGGCGGCCTCTACGGGATCATCGGCGTGGGCATCGTCCTCACCTACCGGACGAGCCGGGTCATCAACTTCGCCGCCGCCGCGGTCGGAGCGGTGCCCGCCATCACCGCGGTGCTGCTGTCGACGGCCGACCACGTGAGCTACCTGCTGTCGATGCCGATCGCCATCGTCGGCGGCGTCCTGTTCGGCGCGCTCACCGACGTGCTCGTGCTGCGCCGGTTCAAGAACACCTCGCGCCTGATCGTCACCGTCGTCACGATCGGCATCGCGCAGTCCTACGCCGCTCTCGGCTTCTTCATCCCGGTCTGGTTCGGCGAGAAGGCGTCGAGCGTGCCCCGCGTGACGACGCCCTGGCAGGACGTCATGGTCAACAACTCGCGCGGCGAGCCGATCGTCACGGGCAACCAGATCTTCGCCTTCGCGGTGGTGCTCGGGCTGACCGGCCTGCTGATGTTCTTCCTCAAGAAGACACGGCTCGGCATCGCGCTGCGCGCCTCGTCGGAGAACGCCGACCGGGCGGCGCTGCTCGGCATCCCGGTGGCCCGCGCGACGACGATCGCGTGGGCGTTCGCGGGGCTGCTCTCCGCCATGGCGATCTTCTCCATCGCACCGCTCTACGGCGTGCCCGCCGACGCGACACTCGGCTTCAACACCCTGCTCTACGGCATGGCGGCCGCGGTCGTCGCGAAGATGGAGAACGTCTGGGTCACGCTGCTGACCGGCATCGGCATCGGGCTGCTCATCGTCGGCTCCAACCTCAAGACCGGCAACGAGTCCTACTCCTACGCGCTGATGGTCGTCATCATCTACGCCGCGCTGTTCACGCAGCGGAAGTCTCGCTCGCGCGCGGTCGACCAGAACGCGTCGAGCTGGCAGACCATCGCGGTGTTCCGGCCGATCCCGACCGAGCTGCGGGCGCTGCCCGAGGTCGTCCGGATGCGCACCGGCCTGCTGGTCGTCGGTCTCGGCTTGGGCGTCGGCCTTCCCTACCTCGTCGACCCCAGCGACATGAGCCACCTCCAGCTGCTGCCGATCTTCGGCATCGTCGGCGTCTCGCTGGTGATCCTCACCGGCTGGGCCGGCCAGATCAGCCTCGGCCAGTTCGGACTCGTCGGCATCGCGGCCGCGGCTGCCGGCGGTCTGGCCGGCAACCACAACATCGACTTCTTCGTCGCTCTCGCGATCGGCATCGCGGCAGGCGCGTTGACCGCGGTGGTCATCGGCCTGCCCGCGGTGCGGATCCAGGGACTTTTCCTCGCGGTGACGACGCTGGCGTTCGGCTACGCGATGCAGTACTACGTGCTCAACTCGCACTTCTGGATCGGACGGCACCTGCTGCCCAACCCGCTGCACCCGGACATCCAGCGCCCGATGCTCTACGGCAAGTTCGTGCTCGGTGACAGCGAGACCGGGGAGCGCACCTTCTACTTCCTCGCGCTCGCGCTGCTGCTGCTCTGCCTGCTCGCCGCCGCGTCGTTCCGCCGGCAGCACAGCGGGCGGGTGCTCATCGCGCTGCGCGACAACCAGCGCGCGGCGTCGTCGTACTCCATCGCACCCGCGCGGACCCGGCTGGCGGCGTTCGCGATCTCCGGCGGCTTCGCGGGGGTCGCCGGCGTGCTGATGGCCTACCAGCAGCACAACGTCATCCCCGGCACCTACGACGTCCCGACCAGCATCGGCGTCTTCCTCGCCGCGGCGGTCGGCGGTCTCGGTTCGTTGATGGGTGGCACGCTCAGCGTCATCGCGTTCGAGGCGACGGTGCTGTTCGGCCCGCTCGCCTGGCACCACCTGGGTCACACGTTCTCGGCGGTCATGCCGCTCCTGCTGACCGGCCCGCTGCTGATCCTGAACCTCTACACCAACCCCGGCGGCCTGGCCGGCTGGGTCTTCCAGGAACGCGACAAGTGGCTGCGCAAGCTCGCCGCCCGGCACGACATCCACGTGCCCTCCATGGTTGCCGACCGCCTGGTCGAGGAGAAGGACGTGGCCGTGCCGGAGACGTTGCCGATCGAGGTCCCCGACCCGTCGCCCGAGCCCGCGGCGGCGGCACCTGCCGGACGGGAGCTGGTCCGATGAGACTGCCGTTCGCCAACCGCCGGACCAGCAACGCCGAGGCCTACCCGCAACCGGCGTCGTACGACGGCCAGGGTCCGCTGCTCACCTGCCGCGGTGTCGACGTCTGCTACGACAAGGTGCAGGTGCTCTTCGGCGTCGACCTCGACGTCCACGAGGGCGAGATCGTCGCGCTGCTCGGCACCAACGGCGCGGGCAAGTCGACGCTGCTGAAGGCCGTCTCGGGGCTGGTCCGCCCGACGGCCGGGCGGATCACCTTCGCCGGCGTCGACATCAGCAAGGCCACGCCGCAGGAGACGACCGCCCTCGGCATCGTGCAGGTGCCCGGGGGCAAGGCGGTGTTCCCGACCCTGACCGTCGCGGAGCACTTCAAGGCGGGCTGCTGGCTCTACGCGCGGCAGACCGCCGAGGAGATCCAGGAGCGCACCCAGCGCGTGCTCGAGATGTTCCCGCGCCTGACCGAACGCTGGGACCAGCTGGCCGGTGACCTGTCCGGCGGCGAGCAGCAGCAGCTCGCGCTCGGCATGGCGTTCGTCGCGCGGCCGCGGCTGCTGGTCATCGACGAGCTGTCGCTCGGTCTCGCGCCCGTCATCGTCGAGCGCCTGCTCGACAGCGTGCGGGCGATCCACGCCGAGGGCGCGACCGTCGTGCTCGTCGAGCAGTCGGTCAACGTCGCGCTGACGATCGCCACGCGCGCCTACTTCATGGAGAAGGGCGAGGTGCGGTTCAGCGGCCCGACCGAGGACCTGCTCGCCCGCGACGACGTGCTGCGGTCGGTGTTCCTCGACCGGGCGACGAAGTCGCTCGGCAAGAGCAAGGCGCGCACCAAGGAGCGTGTCGCCGCGGAGGCCGAAACGGTGAGCCGGCCGGCTGCCTTGACCGTTCGCAACCTGAGCCATCACTTCGGCGGGATCGCGGCGGTCAACGACGTGTCCTTCACGTTGCACGAGGGCGAGATCCTCGGCCTGATCGGACCCAACGGTGCAGGCAAGACCACGATCTTCGACATCATCTCCGGCCACCTGCCGACGCAGCGCGGACGCATCATCGTCGGCACCCGCGACGTCACCGACTGGCCGGCCGAGCGCCGGTCGGTCGCCGGGCTGGGCCGGTCGTTCCAGGACGCGAAGATCTTCCCGTCGCTGACGGTCGCCGAGAACATCGCGCTCGGCCTCGAGCGGCACATCGAGGTGCGCGACCACGTCTCCGCGCTGTTCGGCACGCCCGCGATGCGGGAGTCCGAGGCCGACGTCGCCTACACCGTCGACGACCTCATCGAGCTGATGGGCCTGGGCGCCTTCCGGGACAAGTTCGTCGCGGAGCTGTCCACCGGGTCGCGTCGCATCGTCGATCTCGCCATGTCGATCGCGCACGACCCGAAGGTGCTGCTGCTCGACGAACCGTCCAGTGGCATCGCGCAGCGCGAGACCGAGGCGCTCGGGCCGCTGCTGCGCCGGATCCAGCAGGAGACCGGCTGCGCGCTGCTCGTCATCGAGCACGACATGCCGTTGATCACGTCGCTGTCCGACTCGATCCTCGCGCTCGACCTGGGCGCCGTGCTCACCCAAGGCCCGCCGGACCGCGTGCTCGCCGACGAGCGGGTCGTGACGGCGTACCTCGGGGGTGACCCGGCTGCCATCAAGCGCACCGGTGCGGTGACACCGCCGACCCGGCAGAAAGTGGGGGCACGATGAGCGAACGTCGTCGTTGGCGCCGGGCAACGGCTGCCGGCCTGCTCACCGCCGCGAGCGCGCTCGTGATGGCGACCTGGCCGTCGGCGGCGTCGGCCGACGCCCCCGTGCGCACCGCCTGGTGGAACACCGTCTCCGGCGGCGGCCAGTCGGCCCCCGCACCGACGGCGGCCGACGGCGGCCTGCACATCGCGGTCGCGCCCGGGCAGGTGCTCGCGTTCGGCGCGGTCCTCTACTCGATGCCGGTCGACGCGACGGCGACGCTCGAGCTGAAGGTCGCGTCGCAGGGCACCCCGGTGCTCGTCGCCTGCCCCACCAAGACCAGCTCCTGGAAGGAAGGCGGCAACCAGCCGTCCGACGCCGCACCCGCCTACGACTGCTCCACTCGCAGCTACACCGGCAGCGTGTCCGCCGACGGCGCGACGGTCACGTTCCTCGTCGACGGTGGCAGCGAGACGACTCCGGGCGAGCTGAGCCTCGCGATCGTGCCGTACATGACGCACGACGCGCCGGCCGGCGTCGGGACGCAGCTGCCGGTCGACGCGACGCCGCCGTTCGTCGCCGACATCGCCAAGCCGGACGCGTCGTCACTCACCATCACCAGCGAGCTGCCCCTCGGCACGGGCTCGGGCAGCGGTGGCGGTGGCGGGGGCACACAGCCGGGCAACACGCCGGCGACCTCCGGCGGTGGTACGACGTCCACGTCCGGCGGGTCGGCCGGTGGTGCACAGGTGCCGCCGACGCTGGTCGACGCGCCGCCGGCAGACACGACGACAGCGGTCGACGGCGCGGCGCCGCAGGTCGCACCACCGGCCACCTCGACGGCGCCCGGCGCACTCGCGCCGGCAGCGGCAGCGGTGCCTAAAGTCGACAACACGGCGCACAACATCGCGCTGGCGTTGCTCGTGCTCGTGGCGATGGCCGTCATCGCCAGCGGCAACACGACGATGCAGCGACAGCCACGGTTGATCGGCGGCGGCCGGCGGTCCGCCGGCGATTCGGCCACCGCTACGGCCGTAGCGCCGGTCGTCGTGGCCGGTTACGGCGCGGCCGCCGTTCGAGGTCTCGGCCGGTTCGCCCGCGAGCGCACGGCTCCGCCGCGGCCGTTGGTCTAGCGCGAGCGCGGAGCCCGGTCGGCTGCGGCGTCCGCCGCGGGCTCCGGCGTGCCCAGCAGGTAGCCCTGCCCGAGCGCGACGCCGAGCTCGCACAGCGAGAGCGTCTGGCTCCAGCGCTCGATGCCCTCGGCGACGAGAGCGATGCCGAGCTCGTCGGCGAAGCCCGCGAGCGCCCGCGTGAGCGCGCGCCGTGACGGGTCGGTCTCGATCGTGCCGACGACACCGCGGTCGAGCTTGATGATGTCCGGGCGCAGGGTCAGCAGGCGCTGCAGCCCGGCGAACCCCGCGCCGACGTCGTCGACGGCGATCCGCATGCCTGCCGAGCGCAGCCGGCCCAGGGCGCCGAGCTGGTCGGCTTCGGTGATCAGCTCGTGCTCGGTGAGCTCGACGACCACCCGCTCGGGCGGCAGCTCACCGAGCAGCGCGACCGCCGCCGGGTGCGCCAGCGTGCTCGGCGACACGTTGACCGCGAGGTAGGCGTCGCCGCGGCCGGCGATCGCCGGCCAGGCGTCGGTGACCGCCGACCGCAGCGCGGCGAGCTCGAGCTCGGCACCCAGCCCGCAGGCATGCGCCTCCTCGAACCACTCGGCCGTGCCGAGGCTGCCGTGCCCGAACCGGCTGAGCGACTCGTAGCCGATCACCTCGCTGGAGACCAGCCGGCGGATCGGCTGCACGACGACCTGCGGCCCGCCGGCCTCGATCAGCCGGGTGATCCGCTCCCGCTTGGCGTCGCGCCACCGGTCGTGGCTGAGGCGCGCCTGGATCTCGGAGTTGATCTCGGCCACGATCGAGTGGGAGACCCGGTCGGCGACCGGCGCACCTAGGGCTGCGCACTGCCGGACCGACCGCAGCAGCTCCTGGGTGCCGGCGTACCGCGGGAGGTGGCCACGGGCGCCGGCGCTGAGCATCGCGCGCACCGTCTCGTGGTCGTCGGCCGCGCCGAGCGCCAGGACCCGTGTGTGCGGCGAGACCGCGCGGATGCCCCGGGTGGCGTGCACTCCCCCGCCGCCCGGGACGTCGACGTGCAGCAGCGCCACCTGCGGGCCGTGCTCGGCGGCGAGGTCGATCGCGTGCTCCGCGTCGGCCGCGACGGCGACGACGCGGCAGTCGTCGAACTCGGACAGCACGTCGGCGAGCATCGCGCGACTGCTGTCGGTGTCGGCGATCAACACCGTCACCGCACCGAATGTCGGCGCCATTGCCGCCCCCGTCATGTGAGCCGGCGTCGCGCCGGAACCCAATTGTGACCAGAAGGGAAGGGCCCGGCACTCGGCTGTGCGTCCACCCGTCCACAGCCGTTCAGGGCTACGCCCTCACCCGAACGGACGAGCCCTTCGGCCTCTGTCGAGGGCGGGTCAGAGGAGGGTGCGCAGCTGCTTGCGGTCGAGCTTGAAGACGCTCGTCAGCGGGAGCGCGTCGACGATCCGGACGTCGCGGGGGTACTTCGCGGCCGACAGGTGCTGCTTCGCGTAGGCGACGACATCCTCGGCCGTCAGTGTCGCACCGGGTCGCAGCTGGACGAACGCCACGACCTCCTCGCCCATCTTCGGGTCGGGCCGCCCGACGACGCCGGCGCCGACGATGTCGGGGTGCTCGAGCAAAGCCTCCTCGACGTCGCGCGGGTAGACGTTGATGCCGCCACGGATGATGAGGTCCTTGATCCGGTCGACGACGAACAGGAACCCGTCGCCGTCGAAGTGGCCGATGTCGCCGGTGTGCAGCCACCCGTCCCGAAGCGCCAGCGCCGTCTCCTCCGGCGCGTTCCAGTACGCCGTCATGAGGTTGGGCCCGCGCACGCAGATCTCGCCGTCCTCGCCGGGCGCCGCATCGGTGCCGTCGGCCTTCTCGATCCGCACTTCTATGGGTGACGGCGGTTTGCCGACGCTGCCGGGCCGGGTGTGCCCGGGCGGCGAGGTCGAGATGATCGCGCCCGACTCCGTGCACCCGTAGCCCTCGGTGATCTCCACGCCGGGCAGCCGCTTCTGGAACTCCTCCGCCACCTCGCGGGGCAACGACGCGCCGCCACTGGCGACCCGCCGCAACGACGACAGGTCGTAGTCCTCGATCGGCTGTGTGAGCAGCATCTGGAACATCGACGGCACCAGCGCGCTGATCTCGGTGCGGTGCTTGTCCGCAAGCTGCAGCCACCCTGCGGGGTCGAACCATCGCATCAGCACCGACGTCCCCGGCTCGGTCGCGTGCAGTCCCATGATGGTGACGGTCAGGCCGTAGACGTGCGACAGCGGAAGGGGCAGCAACGACGACCTCGTCGGCTCCTCGTTGTCGTCGCCGGCCGCGACGGCGGCCCAGGCCGCGGACGACAGCGCGTCGTGGCTGAGCATCACGCCTTTCGCGCGCCCGGTGGTGCCGCCCGTGTAGAGCAGTGCGGCGAGCTCCGCCGGGTCACGGTCGACGAGGTCACCCTCGGACGCCTGCTCGAGCTCGGTGAAGTCGAGCAACGGCACCGACGTGTCGATGCCGCCGCTGTCGCCGAGCAGAACGATGCCGCGACATGTCCCGACTCCGGCAGCTGCCGCGGCGACCTTCGGCAGGAACTCCGGCGTCGTCACGACGTACGCCGCCCCGCTGTCGGTCAGCACGTGGCGAAGCTCGTCCTCGCTGAGCAGGAACAGCACGGGTGTCGTCGCCGCTCCGGCCCGCCAGACAGCGCTGTAGGTGAGCCCCACCTCGGGACAGTTCGTCATGCACACGACGACCCGGTCACCCACCTGCAAACCGGCGTCGCGGAAGCCCTGTGACAGCCGCCTGGTGCGGGCGCCCAGCTGGTCACCGGTCCACGTCTCGCCCTCGAAGTGCAGCGTCGACGCTCCGCCGAAGCGCTCCCACGCCTGCTCGGTCAACCGTTGCAGGCTGGCGCCCGTGGCAGTGGTCACCAGGTCGGTTCTCATCCGGGAACCTCCGAAGCATGATGTGATCGACGCCGCCCGTCAGTCCCACAGTAGAAGTCGCCGGGGGTTGCCCATGTCGTGGCCCGACCCGAACCACCTGCGCTGGACGCCGACGATGCGCGTGCCCTCCGACGACGGCACCGAGCTCGCCGTGGAGATCCTCGGCGACAACCATCCCGGGCCCACGCTCGTCTTCCTCCACGGGTGGACGTTCTCCAGCCGGTCGTGGCACTACCAGCGGATGCTCGCCGAGCGACACCGCCTCGTCCTGATGGACCACCGTGACCACGGCGAGTCCGGCACGGGACCCCGCGAGCACCGCACGATCGAGCAGGTCGGCCGTGACCTCTACGCCGTCCTGCAGGCGACCTGCAGCGGACGCGACGTCGTCCTCGTAGGGCACTCGATGGGTGGCATGACCATCATGGCGCTCGCCGCGGAGCACGCCGACCTCTTCGGCAGCCAGGTCAAAGGTGTCGCGCTGCTCGACACCAGCGCGAAGCGGCCGGAGGAGCACACGTTCGGGCTGCGCGGGCCGCTGGCGACGCTCTTCCTCAAGCAGTGGTCGTCGTCACTCGCACTGATGGTGTCCGACCCGGAGAAGGCCGAGCGGGCGCGACGGTCGGGGTCGGCCGTGTCGGTGTGGCTCAGCGGTTTCCTCAACCTCCACCGCAAGTCCGACAAGCGGCTGGCCCGGTTCACCGAGGCGATGTCGGCGGCGACCAAGGCGCAGGTCGTGGGTGACTTCTGGGTCGATCTCGACGTGCACGACAAGCTGAAGGCACTCGAGGCGCTGGCCGACGTGCCGACGCTCGTCATCGTCGGCGTCGCCGACCGACTGACGCCGGTTTCCGACTCGCGGATCATCGCCGCCGCGGTGCCCGGCTCACGCCTGCTCGAGCTCGACCGGGCCGGGCACTGCGCGATGCTCGAGCGCCCGGAGGCCGTCAACGCCGCGCTGCTCGACCTCGCCGCCAAGGCCCAGCTCCCGGTGTCGACATGACCGAGCACCACGAGGTCGTCGTCATCGGCGCCGGCTTCGGCGGCATCGGCGCCTCGATCAAGCTGGCCGAGCAGGGCATCGAGCACGTTCTCCTGGAGAAGGCCGACGACGTCGGCGGCACCTGGTGGGCCAACCGCTACCCCGGCTGCCGGTGCGACGTGCCCTCGCACCTCTACTCCTTCTCGTTCGCGCCCAACCCCGACTGGTCCGACAGCTACTCGCTGCAGCCGGAGATCTGGCGCTACCTGCGGCGGGTGGCCGAGGAGCACGGCGTCATCGACCGCGTGCGCTTCGGCTGCAAGGTCGAGTCGGCCTCGTGGGACGAAGGTGAGAAGCGCTGGGTGCTGGAGACGTCGGAAGGGACGATCACCGGCGATGTCGTCATCGCCGCGCACGGCTTCCTCTCCGAGCCGGCCATCCCGCACTTCGAAGGGATCGAGAGCTTCGCCGGACAGGTGATGCACTCCGCCGAGTGGGACCCGTCGTACGACGTCACCGGCAAGCGCGTCGCGGTGATCGGCACCGGCGCCTCGGCCGTGCAGATCGTGCCGCGGGTGCACCAGGACGCCGCCCACCTGCACGTCTTCCAGCGCACGCCGGCGTGGATCCTGCCGCACCGCGGCCGGTCCATCCCGGAGTGGGAGAAGGCTCTCTACCGGCGGGTGCCGGCGACGCAGCGACTGGTCCGTGCCTGGCACTACTGGTCGGCGGAGTTCCTCCTCGTGCCGCCCCTCATCAAGAACCCCGTGCGCACGAAGATGATCCGCAAGATGGCGGTCGACCACCTGGAGGAGCAGGTGGCAGACCCGGAGCTCCGCGCGAAGCTGACGCCGACGTTCGTGCCGGGGTGCAAACGGCTGACGCCGTCCAACGACTACCTCCCGGCGATCGCCTCAGAGCGCACGACTCTCGTCACGTCCGGCATCGAGCGGTTCGAGCCGACCGGCATCCGCACGGTCGACGGTGTGCTGCACGAGGTCGACGTCGTCATCCTCGCCACGGGCTTCCGCGTCACCAACAACTCCTTCGCCGACCTGCTGCGCGGACGTGACGGCCGCACGCTCCGGCAGGTCTGGGACGACACCGGGATGGGGGCCTACAACGGCACCACGTTCACCGGCTTCCCCAACCTGTTCATGCTCGCCGGGCCCAACACCGGCATCGGGCACACGTCGCTCGTCTACATGATCGAGGCCCAGATCGGTTACGTCGCCGACGCGATGCGGGTGATGCGAGAGCGCGACATCCGCACGGTGGAGGTCCGGCGCGATGCCGAGATCGCCTACAACGAGGACGTGCAGCGCAAGCTCCAACCCACGGTGTGGAACACCGGCGGCTGCGTCAGCTGGTACCTCGACAGCAACGGCCGCAACCCGACGATCTGGCCGGACTACACCTTCAAGTTCGCGCGGCGGCTGAAGGAGTTCGACCTCGACGCCTACTACCAGGAGCTGCGCCCCGTCGACGAGCGCATGCCGGCGCGGGCCCGTTGACCGAGATGATGCGGGCCGCCCGCTTCGACGCGGCCACCCGGGAGCTCACGCTGACCGACGTCCCGGTGCCGGCGTTGCAGCCGCACGAGGCGCTCGTCCGCGTCCAGGCCTGTGGCGTCTGCCTGTCGGACGTGCATCTCATCGACGGCAGCCTGCCCGGCCCGCTGCCTGTGGTCACCCCCGGTCACGAGCCGGCAGGGGTGATCGAGCGCATCGGCGACAGCGTGCCGTTCTGGCAGCCCGGTCAGCGGGTCGTGATGGCCGCCGGGCGGCCGTGCCTCACCTGCTCCGCCTGTGCCGGTGGCCGCCCCGACGCCTGTCGGGCCATCGAGATCATGGGGTTCAGCTACGACGGGGCATGGGCGGAGTTCGTCGTGGCGCCGTACGCCGCCCTCACCCTCGTGCCCGACTCGGTGCCGATCGAGCAGGCCGCGATCCTGGCCGACGCCGTGTCGACGCCCTACGCCGCCCTGCTCGAGCGGGCGACGGTGCGGCCGGCGGAGTCGGTCGGTGTGTGGGGTGTCGGCGGGCTCGGCATCCACGCGGTCAAGCTCGCCCGGCTGCTCGGGGCGGCTCCCATCGTTGCGCTCGACCCACGGGAGCCGGCACGCGAGCGCGCGCTGCGGGCAGGTGCCGACGTCGCCATCGACCCGTCGTCGGCCGACGCCGTGCAGCAGGTGCGGGCCGTGACCGGCGGCGACGGTCTCGACGTGGCCCTCGACGTGGTCGGTTCGCCGGCAGTGCTCCAGCAAGGCGAGCAGTGCCTCGCGGCCGGCGGCCGGCTCGTCATGGTCGGCATGTCGTTCGAGCCGACGACCCTGGGCCCTGGGGTGTTCTTCTCGCTGCAGTCGCAGACACTGCTCGGCCACCTCGGCTACAGCAAGCAGCACCTCGACCAGCTCGTCCGGCTGGTGGAGCTCGGCCGGCTCGACGTCAGCGACTCGATCAGCGACGTGCTCCCGCTCGACGACGTCGTCGACGCGGTCGACCGGCTGGCGACGAAGCGCGGCGACCCGGTCCGCCTCGTCCTGCGGCCCTGACCTCCACGCGGTCCCGGCCAATCTCGTCGCCTTGTGGCACCTGGCTCGTCGTCCTACAGTTCGAGCACCTTCGATCGTGGGCGGGATGCGATGCCCGTACGTCGCGCAATTGCCGTCACCATCGCCGGTCTGGCCGTCGCCACCGCTGCTACCGGCATCACCTACGCCGCCACGACCGGCGGAACCGCAGTGCACGCGTGCCGGAACTCGGCGGGCACGCTGCGACTGATCGACTCGCACGGTCACTGCCCGAGCAACTACACCAAGGTCTGGATCAGCGAGCGCGGGCCGCGCGGACCACGGGGATACCGAGGCCTTCCCGGTGAGCCCGGTGAGCCGGGAGCGCCCGGACCCGGCGCGGTCAGCCTCGTTCTCCAGTCCTCCAGCTGCGGGGTATGCAGCAAGGAGAGCGGGCCGATCGACGGCACCGGGTTGACCGTCGAGGTCCTGTGCGTGCCGCAGCAGGAAGCCCAGGTCTACGTCAACCTGACCGCCCCTGGCTCGACCTTCTTCATCGAGGGGACCGCCAGCTACAGCGGCACCGGCGACGGCAACGTGCTGTGGCTCAACCAGGCCGGTGACGGGGTGGTGACGACCCACCTCGGTCCGGTGCCGACCCACCTGTCGACGCAGCAGGTCGGCACTCAGCACTCGGTCGAGTTCACCGCGCCCAACGGCTCGCTGGTCGCCGACGTGCTGGTCACTCAGGACGACCACATGTTCGCCGTCCAGCTCGGCGAGTACCGCGACAGCAGCAACAACTGCTGGGCGCACGCGCTCGTGACACCCGCCGGATAGCCGGCGTACGGGCTCGGAGCGCGGATGGCTCCGCCGTCAGCTCAGGTGACGGGCGCGGCAGCCGAGGTCGCCTCGCGCAGGCGGCGGGCCATCCCCGTGAGCAGCTTGCGCGACAGGCCGGGGACGTCCTCGACCGCGGCGTAGAACTCGCGGCTGGACAGCAGCACGGCCTGGGTGTCGCGCAGCGCTGTCACGGTCGCCGTCCGCGGCCCCGGGTCGAGCAGCGCCAGCTCGCCGACGTAGGCACCGGGGCCGAGCTTGGCCAGGGTCTCACCGCCACTGGTGACGCCGACCTCGCCGTCGACGATCGCGAAGAACTCCTGCCCGGGCTGGCCCTCGGTCATCAGCACGTCGCCGGCGGCGAAGTCGACGACCTCGGCGTGGCGGGCCAGGCGGTCGAGCTCGCGGTCGGTGCAGGCCGAGAACAGCGCGACCTCGGACAGCAGCTTCTGCCGGTCGTTTCTGGCGGACATGGCGGGCCCCCTGAAGTGTCGAGCCGTCCCAGTGTCGGGAGGCGAGCCGGTCCTGTCGACGGAGGTTCGATCCGCCGCCGAGCGGGCAGAAGTGTGACATCTGTCATGGTCCTATGTGACGCCACTTCGCGTTACATTGAGAGACATCCGCTACCGACCCCGACGGAGACGTCATGGCACTGCCCGTCCAGCTGTTGAGCGCCGGCACTCCGGCGGCCCGGGGCTTCCCGCCGGGCCAGGTGATCCCTGCGACGATCGTGGCGGTCGTCCTGACGATCGCGGTCGCCTACCTCGCCTGGCGCTACCGCCAGGGCCGGTTCGCCGCGCTCGACCGGGTCGCCGACGCCGTGTCCGCGCGCAGCGGCCTGCCCGGCTGGGCGGCGCTGCCCTCGGTGGTGACCGCGGTCAGCCTGCTGGTCGCCGTCTTCGGGTTCTACTGGGACGTCGCCTGGCACATCGACAAGGGCCGTGACGACGGGCCGTTCGGTACGCCGGCCCACTACTTCATCATCGTCGGCCTGATGGGCATCGCTCTCGCCGGCCTGCTCGCGGTCATCCTCGACAAGGACGACCACCCGCGGGGCGTGCGCATCCGGCCGGGCTGGCGGGTCAGCATCGGCGGGGCGCTCCTGCTGCTCTGCGGCATGATCGCGCTCGCCGGGTTCCCCCTCGACGACCTCTGGCACACGATGTTCGGCCAGGACGTCACCCTCTGGGGCCCGACGCACATCCAGATGATCGGCGGCGCGTCTCTGGCCACCCTCGGCACCTGGATCCTCGAGGAGGAAGGCCGCCGTCGGCACCCCGAGCGGCGGCGCGAGATCGGCCGGCGCGGCGGACTGCTCGGCTTCGTCGTCAGCCGCTCGGACATCGTCGCGGCCGGCGCGTTCCTCGTCGGGCTGTCGACCCTGCAGGGTGAGTTCGACTTCGGCGTCCCGCAGTTCCGCGCGGTCTACCAGCCGATCCTCATCATGATCGCCGCCGGCATCGGCCTCGTGACAGCGCGGATCCGGGCCGGTCGCGGCGGGGCGCTCGGCGCCGTCGTCGTCTTCCTCGTCATCCGCGGCGGGCTGACGCTGCTCATCGCCCCGGGCCTCGGCCGGAGCGTTCTGCACTTCCCGCTCTACCTCGTCGAGGCGCTGCTCGTCGAGGGGGCGGCGTACCTCGTCAGCACCAAGAAGCAGGTCACGTTCGGCGCGGTCAGCGGCGTGCTCATCGGCACCGTCGGTCTCGCGGCCGAGTGGGGCTGGAGCCACGTCTGGATGCCGCTGCCGTGGACCTCTGCGATGTGGCCGGCGGCCGCGATCCTCGGCTTCCTCGCCGCGGTCTCCGCCGGCGTGCTCGGCGGTCTGGCCGGGCGTGCGCTGCTGCCGGAGGAGGCCGAGCGGCAGCGTTCGCCGCGACTGCTCGTGCCACTGGCGTGGGCCACGGCGTTCGCCACCCTCGCGATCGCGCTGCCGATGAGCGCCCACACCGACTACCAGGCGACGGTCACCCTCAAGGACGTCGGCAGCGGCGACCAGCGCAGCGTGCTGGCGACGGTGAAGCTCGACCCGCCGCAGGCCGCCGACAACGCGACCTGGTTCAACCTCACGTCGTGGCAGGGCGGCACCGGCACCTACAGCAGCACGGTCACCGGACAGTGGGTCGTTCCGCTGCGCCCGGTGCCGGGGCAGCCCGGCACCTACCAGTCGACGACTCCGGTCCCGGTCTACGGCCAGTGGAAGACGCTGATGCGCCTGGCGACCGTCGGCAGCCTGCAGGCGATCCCGATCTACCTGCCGGCCGACCCGGCGATCCCGGCGAAGGGCGTGGCGGCGACGTCGCACTTCACCCGGTCGTTCGAGCCGGACAAGAAGATCCTCCAGCGCGAAGCCGTCGGCGGCTCGCCCACTCTGCAGCTGGCCGCCTACATCGCCCTGGGCCTGATCGGGCTGCTCTGGATCGGCGCGGTGTCCTACGGCCTGCGCCGCCTCGACCGCGTGGAGCGCAAGCCGACCGACCGGTTCACGAGCGGGATGCTGCGGACGCCGGCCAGGTCGCGGAGCGGACGCCCGGTTCAGGCCTGATCTGTCCGGTTTCCGGCTGAGCGAGCCGGAAGGAGTCGGGCGCGGCCACGACGAAGTGGCCGCGCCATGCGGACACCCAGGATCCTTCTTGCCGGCGGCGCGCTCGTCGCGGCCGCCCTCGCCGTGCCGTCGCTCGCCGACGCCGCGCCCGTCACCACCAACGGCTGCATCGAGAGCGTGCCCGAGCCGGACACCACGACGCCGGTGCAGATCTGCTACTCGCTGTTCGAGCCGGCCGTCGCGTCGGCCGACCACAAGGTGCCGCTGATCTTCCACAGCCACGGCTGGGGCGGCAGCCGCACGACGACGGCCTCGTCGTTCCAGAAGTGGCTGGACGCCGGCTTCGGGGTGCTCAGCTTCGACCAGCGCGGCTTCGGTGAGAGCGGCGGCAAGGCGCACGTCGAGAACCCCGACTTCGAGGGCCAGGACGTCACCAGGCTCGTCGACATGGTCGCGGGGCTCGACTGGGTCGCGCACGACACCGGCGCCGACGGCAACGTCGACCCGACCGACCCGGTGATCGGCGCGATCGGCGGCTCCTACGGCGGCGGCTACCAGTTCGTCGGGGCGTTCACCGACATGATGAAGCGAGCGGGCGAGACGCGCTTCGACGCCCTCGCGCCGGAGATCACCTGGTGGGACCTCAACCAGAGCCTGGCGCCGGAGGACGTCGTACGGACGGCCTGGGTGACCGCCCTCTACGCCGCGGGTGCCAACGCCCACACGACGACCGTCCACGAAGGCTTCGCCTACGGCGCGGCCACCGGCGACTGGCCGGACGGGTCACTGCCGGGCGAGCCCGACCTCACGGAGTTCTTCGCGCACAACGGCCCGAAGTGGCACGCGAGCGAGGGCCGGCAGCTCGACATCCCGGTGCTGTTCGGCCAGGGCGAGACGGACAACCTCTTCCCGCTCGAGCAGGGCCTGAAGAACTGGGCCGGCGCGCTGACCGACGACGCCCGCGCGCGGAGCATCTTCGTCGGCTACAACGGCGGGCACACGCTGCCGAGCGCCTTCCCGGCCGGCGTCGGCACGGCCGCGGACCCGTGCTCCGCGCAGCTCGGCGGCGGGTCGTTCTCCGACCTGTCGCTGCAGTTCATGGAGCACTACCTGCAGGGCGTCGACATCCCGAAGCTGTACGACGCCATGGGGCTGGTGCACCTGGCAACGGCCGCCGGCGACCGATGCGTGACGAGGTCGTCGCCGGACGCCAACACCGACTTCACGGTGAAGCAGGTGGTCACCAACACCGGGGCCGGCGTGCCGCAGGTCTACCCGCTGGCGGCCGGGCCGGTCACGGTCGCGGGCACGCCGTCGCTCGACGCCACCCTGACGACGCTCGGCCTGAACAACCGCGCCTTCTTCGCGCTCGCGGTCGGCACGTCGGTCGCCGACGCGAAGATCGTGCAGAACAACGTGCGCCCGCTCAACGAGCCCGACGTCGTGTCGGGCAAGGCGACACATGTCGAGCTGCCGTCAGTGGCGGTCGACGTCCCCGCCGGGCAGTCGCTGTTCCTGCTCGTCTCGCCGACGTCGGACATGTTCTTCGGCCACGGCAGCCGCACGCCTGGGATCGTCGAGCTCGACGACGTGACCGTGCACGTCCCGGTCGTCTACGGCCAGTCCGGCGGCCTACCTCACACCGGCTGAGCGAGGCAATGTGACATTGCCTGTCCCACAGACAGGCAATGTCACATTGCTCGGTCTAGGCGGCGGCCTTCTCGAGGTCGGCCAGCGAGTCCTCGAGGTGCGTCAGCAGCCGTTGCAGGTGCGGCACGCTGCGCCGACAACCGATGAGCCCGAACTCCATGTTGCCGTTGTAGCTCGTGACCGTGAGGTTGAGCGCCTGGTACATCGTCGGGATCGACAACGGGTAGATGCCCTGCAGCTTCGCGCCGTTCCAGTAGAGCGGCTTGTCGGGGCCGGGGACGTTGGAGATGACGAGGTTGTAGGGCGGCGGCGTCACCGACCCGAGCCCGGGCGCGAAGGTCAGCAGCAACGGGAACATCATCGCGGCGCTGACCGCCGTCGCCTGGAGCTGGTCGAGACCGGCGAACAGGTCCTTGCCCTGCTGCATCGAGCCGTGGATCTTCTCCAGCCGTCGCCCGGCGTCGGACTCGGTGGTCGCGAGGTTGCAGAGGATGGTGCCGACCGCGTTGCCGGTGTCGGCGCCGCTGTCCTCGCGCCGCAGTGACACGGGCGTCATCGCCACGAGGTCACGGCTGGGCAGCTGACCCTGCTCCAGCAGGTAGGCGCGCAGCGCGCCGGACGACATCGCCAGCAGCACGTCGTTGACGGTCGCGCCGCCCGCCGCTTTCGCCACTGCCTTGATGCGGTCGAGGCTCCACGACTGCGCGGCGAACCGGCGAGCGCCGGTGATCGGCACGTTGAGCATGCTGCGCGGCGCCTGCATCGGAAGCATCGTCTGCTGCTCGCGCAGCCCACGCTCGAGGATGCGCAGCGTCGTCGGCGCGAGCTTCAGCATGTCGGCGGCGACGTGCAGCGCGGCCGACGGCAGCGCGGCGAGACCGCCGCCGTCTCCGTCGTTGCTGCGCCGGCGCTTGTGCAGCGACGGCTCCCAGAACGTCGGCTGGGCGCGGTTGTCCGGGTCCGGGCTCAGCGTGCGCTGCAGCAGCCGCAGGCCCGAGATGCCGTCCATCAGCGAGTGGTGCAGCTTCGTGTAGACGGCGAACCGGTTCTCGGTCAGCCCCTCGATGACGTGCATCTCCCACAGAGGGCGCTGCCGGTCGAGCAGCGTGCCGTGCAGCCGCGAGGTCAGCGCGAGCAGCTCGCGGACCCGACCCGGCTCGGGCAGGGCGGAGTGGCGCACATGGTGTTCGAGGTCGACGTCATCGTCGTCGATCCATGCCCACTGCCCTGCAGTGGTCCACGAGCGGTAGGGCCGGCGGCGGAAGATCGGCGCGATGTCGGTGGTCGCGAGCAGCTCTTCGTAGGTCTCCCGGATCAGCGACCGGTCCGCGCCCTCGGGCAGCTCGAACAGCTGCAGCGAGCCGACATGCATGGGTTGCTCACGGGACTCAGGGATGAGAAACATCGAGTCCTGCGGGGGCATCAACGCCATGAACGCTCCTCGGCTGTCCGGATTCGCCCGTTTCCCTGTTCTTCACCCGTGCGGCGCACGGTGACACCCGATCGGGGCGACGACAAGGGCCGTCGGCCTCGACGTACGCCTGGATGGAAACGGTTTCCATTCTCGCATAGGGTCGGGAGCCGTGCCCGTCCTCCTCGCCCTCGCGGCCGTGCTGTCGACCAGCCTGGGCGGGCTGTTCGCCCTGCGCCACCGCGACCAGCTGCACCACATCCTCGGCTTCACCGCCGGCGTCATCGTCGGCGTCGTCTTCTTCGACGTGCTGCCCGAGATCGACGACCTGGTCCAGGACACCGGCGTGGAGTTCCGCACGGTGATGATCGCGCTCGCCGCGAGCTTCCTGTTCTTCCACGGCGTCGAGAAGTGGCTGCTGGTGCACAACGCGCACGAGCACGAGTACGCCGGCCACCACCACCCGCAGGTGGGCGTCGCCTCCGCCCTCGCGCTGATCGGGCACAGCCTCACCGACGGCATCGCGATCGGCCTGGCCTTCCAGGTGGACAGCACGGTCGGCGTGGCCGTGGCGATCGCCGTCATCGGCCACGACTTCGCCGACGGCCTCAACACCGTGTCGCTGATGCTCGCGCACGGCAACTCCCGGCGGCGGGCGGCGACGATGCTCGCGCTCGACGCCCTCGCCCCGATCGTGGGCGCGACGCTCACGCTGTTCTTCTCGGTGCCCGACCGCGGACTGCTGATCTACCTCGGGGTGTTCGCGGGGTTCCTGCTCTACATCGGCGCCAGCGACATCCTCCCGGAAGCGCATGCCGAGCACCCGTCGCTCGTGACGTTCGGTCTCACGGTGGCGGGCGTCGCGATGACCTACGCCGTCACCGAGGTGCTCGCGTGACCAAGGCACAGCGCGCTGTGCTCGACGTGCTCGGCAGCGGCGGCACGTTCCTGTCCGCGCAGGAGATCCACGCCCGGCTGCGCGAGAGCGGCAGCAGCGTCGGCCTGACCAGCGTCTACCGCGCTCTGCAGTCGCTCGCCGACGACGGAGCGGTCGACGTGCTCCGCAGCACACAGGGCGAGGCGACGTTCCGGCGGTGCGACAGCGACGCGCACCACCACCACCTGGTCTGCCGGGTCTGCGGCGCGACCGTGGAGGTCGAGGCACCCGGGCTCGAACGCTGGCTGGCGGGTGTCGCGCGCACTCACGGCTACGTGGTCGAGCGGCACACCCTCGAGCTGGTCGGCGTCTGCCCGCGCTGCACCGCCGGACCACCGACCGGCGGCGCGGCGTAAGGTCCGCGCATGACGACTGAGACGGTCGACGCGACGCAGCTCGCACGCACCGCACACCGCTATCTCGAGCCGCTGCACACCCTCGTCTACTTCTCGCCGGAGAACGGCGAACGCTACGAGGCGCTGGGGATCAAGGGCGGCATGCGCGGCTACGTCGCCAGCCGCAGCGCGGCGTTCGGACAGGTCCCGGCCGAGGTCGTCATCGCGACCTTCTACAACTTCGCGCCGGAGCAGGTGCGCAAGGCGATCCCGTCGGTGTGGGACGTCACGACCCCGGAGAAGGTGCTGGCCGCTCGCTACGACGGCGCCGACGCAGCCATGCGACGGCTGCTCCCGGACGACGTCGACTCCGCGGAGATGCAGCGGGCCGCCGAGCTCGCCCGAGAGGCCACGACTGCGCTCGACGTCGTGGGCCGGCCGCTCTACGCGGCGCATGCCGCACTGCCGTGGCCGGAGCCGGCCCACCTCCAGCTCTGGCACGCGGCCACCCTGCTGCGCGAGCACCGCGGCGACGGGCACATCGCCGCGCTCGTCCTCGAGGGGCTGACCGGGCTGGAGGCCGCGGTCACCTACTGCGCCACCGGCAAGGGCTTTCCCGAGGACCTGGCCAAGGCGACCCGCGGCTACTCCGACGAGCAGTGGCAGGCCGCGAAGGACGGGTTGCGCGACCGCGGCCTGCTCGACGACGACGGGCAGCTCACCGACGCCGGCCGCGAGCAGCGCGAGCGCATCGAGGCCGCGACCGATGCGGCCGCGGTGGCGCCGTACGCCCTGCTCGGCCCGGACCGCGGCCAGGAGCTGGTCGACACCGTGCGGCCGTGGGCCCGCGCGGTCAGCAAGCAGATCTTCGGCTGAGACAGGAGCAGCGAGTGGCCGAGAAGCGCTTCGACGGCAAGGTCGCGTGGATCACCGGCGGCGCCAACGGCTTCGGCGCGGGAGTCGCCCGGCGGCTGGCCTCGCTCGGGGCCGCGGTCGTGGTCTCCGACGTCGACGCCGACAACGGGGAGAAGGTCGCGGCTGAGACGGGCGGCGCGTTCGTCGCCTGCGACGTGTCGTCGTACGACGACAACGGCGCCGCTGTGCAGGCAGTGCTCGACCGGCACGGACGGCTCGACATCGCCTTCCTCAACGCCGGGGTCGCGACCGGCGTCGGGATCGGTGACGACTTCGACCTCGCTCGCTACCGGCGGGCGATGGGCATCAACCTCGACGGCGTCGCCTTCGGACTGCACCACGTGCTCGGCGCGATGGCGGGACGCGGCGGCGACGTCGTGGCGACGGCGAGCCTCGCCGGGCTGGTGGCGACGGCGTTCGACCCGATCTACGGCGCCAACAAGCACGCCGTCGTCGGCCTGGTCCGCGCTGCGGGTGCGGCGTACGGCCCGCAGGGCATCCGGGTCAACGCGCTGTGTCCCGGCTTCGCCGACACCAACATCGTCAGCAAGGAGGCCCGGGAGGGTTTGGCGAGCATCGGCGTGCCGCTGCTCGACCCGGAGCGGGTGGTCGACGCATTCATGGCCGCGATCACCAGCGAGGAGTCCGGCCAGTGCTGGTTCATCCAGCCCGGCCGGCCGAGCGAGCCGTTCCGGTTTCGCAACGTGCCCGGGCCGCGCGACGAGGGCGGCGCGCCGACGTCGGACCGCGCCGGCGACGTGCAGCGCACCCTCACCGACCGCGGGGCGCACTGACCGGTGGCAGCGCGGCGGCGCCCGGACCGCGGGCACCGACGCCGCGCAGCGCGTCCAGCGCACGCTCCCCGCGCTGGAGCAGCCGCCAGGTGAGGTCGACCCCGCGGTAGCGCACGAGGTCGACCGGCCGGGCCCTCGGCAGGTCGTCACTGAGCTCGTAGCCGTGCCGGCGCAGGCGGTCGGCACAGGCCTGCTGCACGAGCGCGGCGTCGGTGGCGTCCAGCCCGGTCCGCCAGTTGCCGACCCGGCTCGCGGTGACCGGCGCCTGCAGGCCTGCGTGGTGCTCGCGCAGCCCGCGCTTGGTGACGGCGCGCTTCGCCACCTTCTGCGGCCGGGCCATTCGCGGGACGAACTCCTCCCCCAGGTAGTCGCAGAGCCGGCGCAGCTCGCCCTCCGGGTCGGCGACGAGCTGTTCGTAGCGGAGCTCGTACCACGTGTCGGCCGGAAGCGAGCGCCGGTAGTGGTCGCCGAGGTCGACCGCCCGCGCCCACGACGACAGCGCCGACAGGTCGCCGTAGGCGAACCAGTCCATCCGCCGAAGCGAGGCGACGACGTCGCGGCCGTCGCGCACGATGTGCACGAACTGCGCGTCAGGAAACAGCTGGCGCAGCGTCGGCACGTGCCGGATGTAGTTGGGCTGCTTCTCCCCCCACCGCGCCTTCCCGTAGCGGCGGGCGTAGGCGGCCAGGGTGATGCCGACCGCCGAGCCGACCGAGGGGGGCCCGGCGACGATCTCCTCGACGAGCGCGTCCGCGTCGAGCCGCAACGGCCGCGACTCGCGCCGCTCGACGATCCAGCGGGCCAGCGCCGCACGGTTGTCCGCCGCGCGCAGGTCGCCGAAGGACCGGCGACGGCGGTAGGCGTCGACCGACAGCGACGTCTCCGGTGGCAGCGCGATCCGCGGGTGGGCGTGCAGCATCACCCGCAGGAGCGTCGTCCCCGAACGGCCGCACCCCACGACGAAGATCGGACGGTCCGAAGCCACCTGTCCCCCTCCGGTCAGGGCGGTGCCACCGTAGCCGCAGCCGGAATAGTTGACGACGCAACGACCTTGTCGTAGCCAGGAGGTCACACCATGCCTGCAGTAACCGTTCCCGACGTCACCGTGCTCGACCGGCTCCCTGCTGCGGACCCGGCGGCACCTGCGCGCCCGGTGCGTTCGGTCACGAACGCCCCGCGAGGGTTCGAGGGCGAGGGCTTCCCGGTCCGCCGGGCGTTTGCCGGGGTCGACCTCACCGACCTCGACCCGTTCATCCACATGGACCAGATGGGTGAGGTCGAGTACGCGCCGGGTGAGCCGAAGGGCACGCCGTGGCACCCGCACCGCGGCTTCGAGACGGTGACCTACCTGCTCGACGGGACGTTCGAGCACCAGGACAGCAACGGCGGCGGCGGCCTCATCACCAACGGCGACACCCAGTGGATGACCGCCGGCAAGGGCATCCTCCACATCGAGAAGCCGCCGGAGGAGCTCGTCGTCGCCGGCGGGCTGTTCCACGGCATCCAGCTCTGGGTCAACCTTCCGCGCGAGCAGAAGCTGGTCGACCCGCGCTACCAGGACCTTCGCGGCAACGCGGTCGGCCTCCTCGCCTCACCCGACGCCGGCAGCCTGTTGCGGATCATCGCCGGCGACCTCGGCGACCACACCGGTCCGGGGTCGACGTACACGCCAATGACGATGGTGCACGCGACGGTCTCCCCCGGTGCCGCCGTCACGGTGCCGTGGCGCCCTGACTTCAACGCACTCGCCTACGTCCTCGCCGGCGACGGCTACGCCGGACCGGAGCGGCGGCCGGTGCAGACCGGCCAGCTCGTCGTCTTCGGTCGCGGTGAGACCGTGCAGGTCGAGGCAGCCCCGACGCAGGACAGCAGGCACCCGTCGCTCGAGGTGCTGCTGCTCGGCGGCCGGCCGATCCGCGAACCGCTCGCCTGGGCCGGTCCGTTCGTCATGAACTCCAAGGCCGAGGTGCTGCAGGCGTTCGAGGACTTCCAGGAGGGTCGGCTCGGCACCATCCCGGCCGCGAGGACCTCGACCGAAGGCACCTGACCAATTGCCTGCTGGTCGCGCTCTAACGCGACGAGCAGGCGATTGACAGGAGTACGCCGTACGACGTCGAAGCACTGCGAGCGTCATGGCTGTGCTCAAGCTTCCCTACGGTCCCGACGTCCCGCTCGGCATCCCGTCGCCGGCCGCCGTCCGGGATGCCGCCGACAACGTCTGGACGCGGTTGGCCCGCGGCCGGCTCGCGGACCTGCGGCCGATGCCGCGCGACATCATCCATGACGCTCCGCAGACCGCCGTCTACCGCTACCGGCCGGTGGGTCCGCGGCCGCTGAACCGCCAGTCGGTGCTGCTCGTTCCGCCGCTGGCCGCGCCGGCCAGCTGTTTCGACCTGCGCCGCGGCTGCAGCTACGTCGAGCACCTGCTGACCGCGGGCCGGCGCACCTACCTCGTCGACTACGGCGGCATCGCGTTCGCCGACCGCCGGCTCGGGCTCGAGCACTGGATCGAGAAGGTCCTGCCGGACGCCGTGCAGGCTGCCTGCGACGACGCCGGCGAGCCCGTGCACGTCGTCGCGTGGTGCCTCGGCGGCATCCTGTCGCTGCTCGCGCTCGCCGACCGACCGGACCTGCCGATCGCGAGCATCAGCGCGGTCGCGAGCCCGTTCGACGTGACGGCCGTGCCGCTCGTCGCCCCGCTGCGCCCGATCGCGCTGCGCACGGGTGGCCGCCTGGGCACCGTCGCCTACCGCACGATGGGCGGCGCGCCGGCCCCACTCGTGCGTCGTGCCTTCCAGCTGAGCAGCGTCGACAAGTTCGTGACCAAGCCGCTCGCGGTGCTCACGCATCTCGACGACCGCGACTTCCTCGAGCAGATCGAGGCGGTCGACCACTTCACCGAGCGGATGCTCGCCTACCCCGGTCGCACCTTCGGCCAGCTCTACCACCGCTTCCTGCGGGCCAACGACCTCGCCGACGGCTCGTTCGCCCTCGGCGACCGCACGATCTCGCTCGCCGAGGTACGGGTGCCGGTGCTGGCAGTGGCCGGCAAGGGCGACACGATCGCGCCCGTGCGCGCCGTCCACCATCTCGGCGACCTGCTGCCCAACGCGGCCGCCCTCCGGCTGGAGACCGCGCCCGGCGGCCACCTCGGTGTGCTCACCGGTCGCGGCGCGCGCAGCACGACCTGGCGGGTCGTCGACGAGTGGCTGGGCCTTCACGACGGCCCTGCTGACTAGTCCGACGGCGCGGCAAAACCTCACCCCTGCGGTTGCGTCGAATCGCTGGTTGCCCTGCCGTGACTGCGATAAGACTGAGGCGACGGCTCCGTCCTCACTCTGCGAGGCTGCCATGGCCAGGACGCCCACTGCGATGCCGATCCTCGCTGCCGGTCGGCATCGAAGCCCTCGTCACGGCGCCTGCCTGATGGAGTACACGTCGTTGCTCGCCGGCGAACGGTTCAGTGATGCGCCGAGATGCACCGACCCGGTGCTGGCAGCCATCGCGCGCGCGGTCAACGACTACTCGCGGGACGCGTCGCGGCAGCGGATCGCGCCGTTCGCGGGCGACCTGACCACGGCCGAAGGTGCCGGGGAGGATGTCCAGCGCCGGCTGGTGCGGCACTGCCTGCTCACCGCCCTCAGCCGCGCGACCGGCACCCGCCGGCACGTGCTGCTGGTCGCCCTGCTCGGCCTCGACCGCGCGGCCGCCGGCGCCGACGACGGCTGGGACGCCTCGATGTTGTCCGTCGACAGCGAGCTCGCGCTGCTGCACAACGATGCCGGCCTCGCGGAGGCGGCGGCGTACGTCGCCAACGTCCCGGTGTCGGTCGGCGAGCATGCGCGCCGCGCACTCGGCGTGGCCGCAGAGGTCGCCGTGGCGACGATCGCCGACTCCGGCGACGACGCCGACGACGTGCTCTTCCAGCTGCTCCGGCAGTGCCTCGACGACTACCGCGCCGCGCTCGCCGGGCGTGCTCAGGGCAGCAAGCTCGCCTGGACCGCCGACTCGACGTCGTAGTAGGGCATCCCCGCGCCGGTCAGGTCGACGCGCGTGAGGTGCGCCCGCGCGGTGTGCAGCCGCGCCCGGCTCACCGTCGGGAGCGAGGAGCCGCTCGCGTAGAGCACCGGCCCGCTCGCACGCAGCCGGACCGCCTCGAGCAGCCCGGGGAACGCGCGGTCGACGGCGACGACGCCGGCATGCGCCGGCGAGCCGAAGACGGCCTGCGCGACAGCCGCAGCAGTGGCCGCTGTGGTGGAGCCGGTGTAGGCGGTGGCGGACGGGTCGGCGGAGTGCGCGGCCCCACCGACGGCGAACCGGTCGAGGCCGGGGTGCTTGCCGAGCCACGCGGTGGTGTCGGCGGCCGGAGAGGAGCCGTGCGTGAGCAGCACGACGGCGTGCGCGTGGACGGCCGCAGGCGAGGCGGCCCAGGCGTCGGCGAAGCCGCTGTCGGTGACCTCGTAGACGGCCGAGACCGTCGTGAGTGCCGCCACCCGGTCGGCGATCGCCCGGGCGGTCGCCGCCGGGCTGGCACCGCCGAGCCGCTGCACCCGGAAGCCCTTGGCCTCGAGGGCGCCACGCACGTCGTCGCCGATGACGCTCGTCGGGCCGAGCAGGTAGACGAGGCCGCCCGCCGGCAGCACGCGCTGGATCTCCGTCATCGTCGCAGCGGGCACCGAAGCCGCCGAGGTGAACAGGACCGGCGCCTTGGCGGCGGCGGCAAGCGGCGCCGCGGCGAGTCCGTGCGTCCAGTCACTGACCGAGGTGAGCACGACGGCTCCGGCCGTGTGGTCCTTCACGTCGGCCGTCGACACCTGCACGGCGAGCGCGGCGCGGGGCGACGCTGACAGGCGCACCACCTTCGTCGTCACGGTGACGTCGCGGCCACGGCCGACCGCGCTGAGCGCGCCCACCGAAGCGGTGTAGGAGGTGCCGGTCTGCAGCCCGCTGACGGTCGCCGACCGCGCCGACGCCGAGACGTTCTTCGTGATCGAGCCCGGCTGCAGGAGCACGCGGTAGCCGGTCACCGCCGCGCCCCCGTTGTCGGTCGGCGGCAGCCAGCTCACCGTCGCGCTGCCGCCCGTGCGCACGGCGCGGACGTACCTCGGCGGGTTGGGCGGCAGCACCACCCGGAACCACTCGCTGCGCAGCCCGAACGCCGACCGGAACGACGTGCCGCTCACGGTCGTGCTGCCGGCGCTGCCGCGGACCGTGACCGACGTCACCCGCCCGCCCCAGGCGCCGTTGCCGTCGCGGCCGTTGACCACCAGAGCGGTCACCGTCCCGACCGACGGGAACGCGGAACGGATGCTCGCGGCGGAGAGGGTGGTGCGCCAGGAGTGCGGGCTCCAGCTCACCTGCGGCACCCCGTCGTAGGGGTCCTTGTGCGCGACCAGGTACGGGACGCCGCCCGCGACAGTCCACCCGCCGGACGAGGAGCAGAACTGCGCCAGCACGGCGTGACCCTGGCTGTCGCGGAGCACCTTTCCGGCGGTGGCCGCGACGGCGTCGTCGGTGGAGGACACCTCGGCCGACATGCCGGTGTACATCTGGTCGCGGGTGTCGGCGTAGAGGTCGTAGTAGGCGGCGACGCCGGGATGCGGGTGCTCGGCGACGTAGCTCGCGTAGGTGCGGGCCGCGACCGCCTGCGCGCGCAGGGCATCGGCCGACCACGACGACGGCATCTCGCTCGGCACCACCGCACGCAGGTAGGACTCGACCGGTACGACGTCGACCGGGTAGATCGACGAGCCCGTGAACGCCGCGCGCATCGACCCGCGGTAGCGCTTGACCGACGACCCGACCAGCAGCCGGACGAAGCCGCCGGTGGTGAAGGTGACCCTGCCGTCGAGCGGCTTCGCCCATGCGGCGTCGCACTTCGGCGGCGCGACGTTGTTCCATGTGCTGCCGTCGGCCGTCCGCTGCAGCCGCAGCCGCTTGCCGTCCGTGGTCGTGACCAGCCTCGCGCGCCAGCGGCTGATCGTCGTCTTGCCGCCGTCGACCGAGGTGGGCAGCGTGCAGTCGGCGACTCCCGCGACGCTCGTGTGCACCACCGTGGCGACACCGGACCGCGGCTCGACGGTGAGCGGGCCGGTGCCCCCGGCGCCGACGAGCACCCTGACGGTCCGAGCCGGCTGCGACACCAGCGTCGTGTTGGGGTAGTAGAAGCCGACGATGTCCTGGTAGCCGAGGCCCTTCAGCGCCGCGCCATAGGCCCCGAACTGCGACATGCCGTGGCCGTGGCCGTAGCCGTGCCCGTCGAGGGTGAACACGCCGCCCGGCGGCACGGGGTAGACCTCGTGGACCGAGACGGGCGCGGCAGTGACACCCGGGCCGAGCGCGACGAGGACGGCCGCGACCGCGGCCGAGGCGGCGCCGAACGCGCGGCGGGCCGTGGACATGGGCGGAGCTCCCGGGTCGGGGACAAACGGACACAGGTGTTCTGTCGGAACATTCGTCACAACCGTACGGCGGGTTGACCCCGTTGCGCGGGAACTCGGCGATGATCAGGCACAGGTGATCTTCAGGGTCCGCCCCCTAGCATGGCGCGGGCGCGGCAGCGGGCCGCCCGGCCGGTTCGCCGTACGCACGATGGGACGCCAGGAGTGAGTTCGCCGCAGCACGCCGCGCCGAAGCCCCCGCGGCGGGTCGGTCGCATGCTGTCGTGGATCGCCATCGGGCTCGCCGCGCTGCTCGTCATCACCGCCGCCGGCGGCTACCTCGTCTACCGCCACCTCAACGACAACATCGCGCACGGAGCGCTCACCGTGCCGGGGGCGCGACCCGCCGAGGGCCCGGGCAAGTCCGAGAACGTCCTGCTGCTCGGCTCCGACACCCGCGACTTCGCCGGCGGCGCGAAGTTCGGCAAGGGCGTGACCGGCGCCCGGTCGGACACGACGATCCTCGTGCACATCTCGGCCGACGGGAAGAAGGCGATCCTCGTCAGCATCCCGCGCGACACCTACGCGCGGATCCCGAGCTGCCGCCTGCCGACGGGCGGGCTGTCGTCGCCGCAGTGGAACAAGTTCAACGCGGCGTTCTCCATCGGCGGTCCGTCGTGCACCGTCGCGACCGTCGAGCACCTGACCCACCTGCGGATCGACCACTACGTCGAGGTCAACTTCGCCGGGTTCGAGCGGATGGTCGACGCGCTCGGCGGTGTGAAGGTCTGCCTGTCGCACCCGATCAACGACCCGATCCGCACCAACCCCTACACCGGCGGCCGGATCGGAAGCGGCCTCGTCGTGGGCGCCGGCCCGCACACGTTCCACGGCAAGGAGGCGCTGGGCTTCGTCCGGGCGCGTTACGCCGTCGCCGACGGCAGCGACCTCGGCCGGATCAAGAACCAGCAGGTGTTCATCTCGGCGGTCATCCGCAAGGCGACCAGCACCGGGCTGATCCTCAAGCCGTGGAAGCTCTACGGCTTCCTCAACGCGGCGACCAAGTCGATCCGCACCGACCCCGGGTTCGGGCTGAAGCAGCTGAAGAAGCTCGCCGGCGAGCTGCACGGGCTGACCGCAGGCAAGGTCGCGCTCCTGACGGTGCCCCTGTCGAATCCGGACGGCCACGTGCTGATCGGCGGCATCGACGCGTCGGTCGTGTTCTGGGACAAGCCGCGGGCCAACGCGCTCTGGCACGCCCTGCGCGCCGACGGGCCGCTGCCCGGCACCGGCCCGAAGAAGCCGGCGGGGACGTCGACCGAGCTCGTCGTGCCGCCGAGCGCGGTGCACGTCCGTGTGCTAAACGGCACGGGGCAGGCCGGGCTCGCGCACCGGGTCGCGGAGGAGCTGGCCGCACGCGGCTTCGTCATCGACGGGATGGGCGACGCCGACTCCCGGGGCTACACCACCTCCGTCGTCCGCTACGGGACCGACCGCGTCCAGTCGTCGCAGACGCTGGCGGCCAGCGTCCCCGGGGCCACCCGGCAGCTCGACGGCGCACTGTCGGAGACACTCGAGCTCGTCATCGGGTCCGACTACTCCGGCACTAAGGCGGTGCACATCTCCTCGCCGTCACCGACGCCGACGCCGACCGCGTCCCTCGACGTGGTCACGGCCGACCGCGCCGTCTGCACGACCTGATGGCGGCCTTCACCTTCCGCGCCGGCAACGCCGCCGGCCTGCGGCGCCTCCCGCTGTACCTGCTCGGCGCCGTCGCCACGCTGCTCGTCCCGCGCACCCCGCGGCTGTGGGTGCTCGGCAGCGGGATCGGTCCCGGCGAGGGAGCGCTGCCACTGCTTCGCCTCGCCCGCGCAGAGCTCCCGTCCACGACCCGCCTGGTCTGGCTTGCCGGCACCGACACCGAGGCTGACCGCGCGCGCTCGCTCGGGCTGGACGTCGTACCGAAGATGTCGGCGCGCGGACTCTGGCTCACGTTGCGCGCGCAGGTGCTGGTGGTCACCCACGGCCTGGGCGACGTCAACCGCTACGGCACGCGCGGCGGGTTCGTCGTGCAGCTCTGGCACGGCATCCCGCTCAAGCGGCTGCACCTCGACGCGCCCGTCGCGCAGACTGCGCCCAACCCGCTCGCCCGCGCCGTCGTCCGCCGCGGCTACCGCGCGGTCGGGCGGCAGATCCGGCTGTTCCCCGTCGCCTCGGCGGCGCTGGTCGACCGGGTGGTGAGCGCGTTCGGGGTCGACCCGGCAGCGGTGGCGGTGACCGGCGACCCTCGCGACGACGCGCTGCTGCGCGGTGACGACGTGCAGCGGCGGGCGTCAGCGCTGGCGCTGCTCGCGGCCGCCATCGGGCCCCCGGTGGGCGCCGGGCCCGTCGTCCTCTACGCCCCGACATGGCGCGACGGCGGGCCGGACCCGGCGGCGCCGGCCGACGACGACTGGGCGGCGATCACCGACTGGCTGGACCGCGTCGACGGCGAGCTGGTGGTCCGCAGCCATCCACTCGGGCGCGCGGACTACACGGCCGGCCCGGCCCGCTCCGCAAGGGTGCGGCTGCTCGACCCGGCGACGGTCCCCGACCTGTGCCCGCTGCTGCCGGCGTTCGACCACCTCGTCACCGACTACTCCTCGGTGGCGTTCGACTTCGCGCTCACGGGCGGCTCGACGGTGTTCCTCGCCGCCGACGTCGACGGCTACCTGCGCACCCGCGGGCTCTACGAGCCGTACGACGAGTTCACCGGCGGGCGGCACGTGCGGACGTGGCCCGAGGCGCTGGCCCGGCTCGACGAGCTGCTCGATCCCGGCTCGCCG